>JACCDO010798856.1_pt1 | contig 71497 bp, 81 predicted proteins | sample 7446101 | NCBI WGS metagenome assembly JACCDO01 (sample SAMN15323440, study PRJNA562643) | freshwater metagenome | isolation source: river surface water | place: USA:Blue River Watershed | collected 2017-08-16
ACGAACCATTTGAAGTGGCATTGCGCCGTTTCAAGCGCACCATTGAAAAAAATGGTCTTTTGACAGACTTGCGTGCCCGCGAGTTTTACGAGAAGCCAACGGCTGAGCGTAAGCGTAAAAAGGCTGCTGCTGCAAAACGCCATTACAAGCGTATTCGTAGCCAAATGTTGCCTAAGAAGCTTTACTAATAGAATTTAAAAGCTCTCTTCACCGAGAAGCTTTGAAACCCGCTGACGGTGAAACGCAGCGGGTTTTTGCTTTTTGAATTGCTAACCACAGCTAAAGATATTCAACATCAGGAAAATGCCATGAGTCTAAAAGATCAAATCACTGAAGATATGAAAAATGCAATGCGTGCAAAAGAGACTGCACGACTTGGTGCGATTCGTTTATTGCTGGCTGCTATTAAGCAACGTGAGGTAGATGACCGGATTGTTTTAGATGATGCCGCAGTGATTGCTACTGTTGAAAAAATGATTAAGCAACGTAAAGACTCGATCTCTCAGTTTGAAAAAGCCAATCGAGATGATTTAGTAGCGATCGAAGCTGCTGAGATGGTAATTTTGCAAGCCTATTTGCCTGCACAAATGTCAGATGCTGAAGTAGAGGCTGCGGTAGCTGCGGCTGTGGCTTCTACGGGTGCTACTGGTCCACAAGATATGGGCAAGGTGATTGGTGCTCTAAAGGGTCAATTGGCTGGTAAGGCTGATATGGGCAAGGTTTCTGCTTTAGTAAAAGCCGCACTCGCTAAATAAGTAATTAAGAGACTAGCTAAGTCAATAAAACAGTTTCATACTGCTAGCCTGATGGCGCTCATTCCACAATCCTTCATTGCCGATCTTTTAAATCGGGTTGACATCGTTGATGTGGTTGGGCAGCACGTAAAGTTAAAAAAGGCCGGCGCAAACTATCAAGGTTTGTGCCCCTTTCATTCAGAGAAATCCCCTTCATTTTCCGTTTCGCCTACTAAACAGTTCTATCACTGCTTTGGTTGTGGAGCCCATGGATCAGCCATTAGTTTTTTGATGGAGTATTCCGGTCTTGGGTATGTGGATGCAATTGAAGATCTAGCAAGATCTGCAGGCTTAGATGTGCCGCGCGAAGAGCGCACTGCTAATGATGTCGCAAGACAGCAGCAAGCCATGGCATTAAGTGAAGTAATGAGCTCGGCGGCTGATTGGTATCGCCAGCAACTCAAAGGCAACACCAGAGCGGTGGATTATTTAAAGGGTCGCGGCCTCACTGGTGAGATCGCTAAACGCTACGCCTTGGGTTATGCCCCAGATGGCTGGCAAGGTCTTGAGGCTGTCTTTGGCCCCTACACCAATGATGAGGTAGCTAAGACCTTGGTGGAAGGGGGCTTGGTCATTCAGGGTGAACAGTCTGAGGGCTCTCCAGTTAAGCGCTATGACCGCTTCCGTGATCGAGTGATGTTCCCGATTCGTAATCCCAAAGGTCAAACGATTGGCTTTGGTGGCCGCATCTTGGATCAAGGCGAACCAAAGTATTTAAATTCTCCTGAGACACCACTGTTCTCTAAGGGCAATACGCTCTACGGATTATTTGAAGCAAGACAAGCAATTCGTGCGCAAGAATATGTATTGGTATGCGAAGGCTATATGGATGTGGTGGCACTTGCACAGTTGGGATTCCCAAATGCAGTAGCAACTTTGGGTACAGCTTGTACTGCAAACCATGTGCGTATGCTGCTAAGACAAACGGACAAAGTGGTTTTCTCATTCGATGGTGACTCTGCCGGTCAACGTGCGGCACAGCGTGCATTAGAAGCTTGCTTACCACTCATGTCTGACGATAAAGAAATACGTTTCTTGTTTTTGCCAACCGAGCACGATCCCGACAGTTATGTGCGTGCTTATGGCGCACCTGCTTTTGAAAAAGTCATTAAAGAGGCGATGTCTATCTCAAGCTTCTTCTTTAAGGTTGTTAGCGAAGCTCATGAGCTAAATACCCCAGAGGGTAGAGCGCATACGCATCATGCCGCCAAACCCTTACTGCTTTCAATGCCTCCGATTGCATTGCGTACTCAGATTTTGCGTGAGCTCGCGATTCGAACCAATACAACACCAGCAGAACTGGAATCATTCTGCGGTTTAACTGTAGTACCAGCTGCTACACAGCAATCCTCATATCAAGCTGCCCCAGCAAGGTCGCAAAATAATCAAAATAATTTTGCTAATAGCAATCGGCAGGGCGCGCCTTGGCAAGCATCTAAAGGTTCTGCAAAAAGAGTTTCCACACAAAATATTGAACCGCCTAAAGCGCCAACCGATTTAGCGGAACAAATGTTGCGCGTACTCATTCAGTTTCCCCATTTGGGTAAAGCGTTGAATAGTGATCAGCGTGCACTCGCCTTCAAGGCGGCAGAGCAACGATCGGCCAAAGCACTTGCTTTGATGCAAGATCTCTTATCTCAATGCGATTTAGTTGAATTGATTCCAAGTGAGGACGGAAAGTCTGCAACAGTAGGTGCTGGGGCTTTTGCAATGTTCCAGGATCAACTCTCCCGCAGTGAGCTTGCCCCTTTATATGAAGTGCTCAGAAATCGGGCGATGGGCTCTGATTTAGATCTTGATGGTGCTAAAGCGGATTTAGAAGGGGCCTTCAAAAAACTAGAGCTGGCTCACCTTAAGCAAGAAATGACCGCCATTGCGCAAAAGATTGCCGGGAGTACTGCCAATGACCAAGATCGAGCCAGATATCGGGAATTGGGCGAGAAACTGAAATTCTCCTAAGAATTTACCCAAACACCTTCAGAAATCCCTGAAATTAGCCCTTATTTTTAGGTAAATGAGGGCTAAAAAAGTCGCAATCGACTATAATCCTCTGTTCCCAAGAAAAAAATGAATTAATTCAGCTACTTGCGCTTTATTTTGAAGAAATTTGGGGCAAGTAGACTTCGGGGCTGTACTTAATCAGTCGATATCAATAACAGTAATGTGAGTAAGTGCTAATAAATGCCTAATACCAAGACCAAAAAACCAGCTAAGCCAGTAGCCAAGAAATCAGCTAAGCCAATCAAAGCTCCAGCTAAACCTGTAGCTAAGTCCAAAGCTAAAGCCCCAGCGAAGCCGGTTGCTAAAAAAGTAGCGAAACCAGTGAAGGTTGCTAAACCAGCGCCTAAGGCTAAAGCCCCAGCGAAGCCGGTTGCCAAGAAAGTAGCAAAGCCGGTACCTAAAGCAAAAGCCCCAGCCAAACCAGTAAAAGCTACTAAACCAGCACCTAAGGCTGCTGCAAAGCCCGTAGCAAAAAAGGTAGTCGCTAAACCAGTAAAGGCTCCAACTAAGGTTGCAACCAAGGCAGCAGAAAAGCCTGTAAAAGTTGCTGCAAAGTCAGCTCCTGCAAAAACAGCAAAGGCTGAGCCAGCAAAAAAAGGTAAAGCAACAACAGCGCCAAAAGTTGAAGAGCTCAAAGGTAAAAAAGCGAAGGCAGTAGAAGCTGCTGCCCCAGTAGTTGAAGAAGAAAAAAAGCGCGGTCGTAAAGCAAAAGCCGAAGTTCCTACTGATGGCGCAGAGCCAGTATTAACGGATCGTCAAAAAGCACGTGAGCGCAAAGCAAAAGAGAAGGCGCTCTTAAAAGAATTTGCTGCCCAGCAGTTAGGTAGTGAAGAGCAACAAGAGTTACGTCGTGCTCGCCTGAAGACATTGATCAAGATGGGTATGTCCAAGGGTTACTTAACCCATGGCGAGATGAATGACGTGATGTCTGATGAGTTATCTGATGCCGATGCATTAGAAACCTTGATCAGCCTATTAAATGATATTGGTATCACCGTCTACGAGCAGGCTCCAGACGCAGAGACCTTAATTCTGTCTGACAACACAGCGGCTGCAGCTTCCGAAGAAGAGGCTGAAGAAGAGGCTGAAGCAGCACTTTCTACGGTTGATTCAGAATTCGGTCGCACTACTGATCCAGTTCGCATGTATATGCGCGAGATGGGTACTGTAGATTTGCTGACTCGCGAAGGCGAGATTGTGATTGCCAAGAAGATTGAAGCTGGTCTCAAAGATATGGTGATGGCTTTGGCCGCTTGCCCAGTCACGATCGGTGAAATCTTGAGTAACGTTGACAAGATTGCTAGTGGCGAGATGGAGATCGACCAGTTTGTAGATGGCTTAGTAGATCCAAACGCTGAAGATATTAAGCTTGGACCTGAAGAGCCAGAGATTGATCCTGACGCTGAAGAAGGTGAGGACGAGGGCGAAGATGAAGGCGGTGGTGGCGGTGGTGCTGCTACAGCGAATGCCAAGCAGCTTGAGGAATTAAAACAAATCTCTCTCGAGAAATTTGCCATTGTTCGCACCCAAGCCGACAAGATGCGTCGTGCGTTTGATAAAGACGGCTATAACTGCCCAGCGTATATCAAGGCACAAGATCTGATTCGTGGTGAGTTACTCGGTTTCCGCTTAACTGCAAAAAGCGTTGAGAAGTTATGCGACACGATGCGTTCCCAGGTTGACCAAGTATGGAAGCTTGAGCGCGGCATTGTGAGCTTATTGGTAGATAAAGTTGGCGTAAATCGTGGTGAAGTATTGAAAGAGTTCCCCAAGATGTCCATGAATTTGACTTGGACGGATAAGTTACTCAAAGATAACAAGCCATATACCGCTCTCTTACAACGTAACGTACCTGCGATTCAGGAACTTCAACAGAAGTTGATTGATATTCAGAAGAATGTCGTCATTCCGTTACCTGAGTTAAAAGAAGTAAACAAGCAGATGATCGCTGGTGAGAAGCGCGCTCGTGAAGCAAAGCGCGAGATGACTGTAGCCAACTTGCGTTTGGTAATCTCTATTGCCAAGAAATACACCAACCGTGGTTTGCAGTTCTTGGATTTGATTCAAGAAGGTAATATCGGTTTGATGAAGGCGGTAGATAAGTTTGAATATCGTCGCGGCTATAAGTTCTCCACTTATGCAACTTGGTGGATTCGTCAGGCGATTACCCGCTCTATCGCTGACCAAGCACGTACGATCCGTATTCCAGTTCACATGATTGAGACGATCAATAAGATGAACCGTATCAGTCGTCAGATTTTGCAAGAAACTGGTCACGAGCCAGATGCTGCAACCTTGGCACTGAAGATGGAGATTCCGGAAGACAAGATTCGTAAGATCATGAAGATTGCTAAAGAGCCAATCTCGATGGAGACTCCAATCGGTGACGATGAAGATTCTCATTTGGGTGACTTCATTGAGGACGGCAATACCTTGGCTCCAGCTGAAGCAGCCCTGCATGAATCAATGCGAGATGTTGTTAAAGATGTTCTGGATTCATTAACACCACGTGAAGCAAAAGTATTGCGCATGCGCTTTGGTGTTGAGATGAGCACAGACCACACTCTCGAAGAAGTGGGCAAACAATTTGATGTAACGCGTGAGCGTATCCGTCAGATTGAAGCTAAGGCACTTCGCAAAATGCGTCATCCAAGCCGTAGCGATAAACTCAAGACCTTCCTCGAAGAGGATTGATCCAAGGATTAACGGGCCTATAGCTCAGTTGGTTAGAGCAGAGGACTCATAATCCTTTGGTCCCAGGTTCAAGTCCTGGTGGGCCCACCAATGAAATCAACGACTTAGGGAGAAATTCCTAAGTCGTTTTTCTTTCTGTGTAGTTGGTGTGTAGCACATATCACTAGAAAACCCCAATAGATATATGGCTCTAGCTTGGAGCAATAAACTACTTATTCGTCGCACCCCGCTTTACGGCCTTGAAATTCTTAAAACTACCCTCAAATAATAGAAATTGATCTTTTTGATGGAGAATTGAAATGACTGTTGCCACTAAAGAAACTCTGGGCTTTCAGGCGGAAGTAAAACAGCTTTTGCAGCTGATGATTCACTCTTTGTATTCCAATAAGGAGATATTTTTGCGTGAGCTTATCTCCAATGCTTCGGATGCTGCTGATAAGTTGCGTTTTGAAGGTATTGCCCACCCCGATTGGTATAGCGATGACCCTGACATCAAGATTAAAGTCGAGTTTGATAAGACTGCCAGAACCCTCACCATTACCGACAATGGTATTGGCATGAGTAGAGAAGAGGTGATCAATAACCTGGGCACGATTGCTCGCTCGGGCACCAAAGAATTCTTTTCCAAGCTCTCTGGAGATCAGCAAAAAGATGCCGCCCTCATTGGCCAGTTCGGTGTAGGCTTTTATTCTGGCTTTATCGTTGCTGATCGCATTACCGTGGATACCCGTCGCGCTGGTTTGCCTGCAGCTGATGGCGTTCGCTGGGAATCAGATGGTTCTGGTGAATTTACGATTGAATCGATTGATCGTACGCAGCGTGGCACCTCCATTACATTGCATTTACGTGAGGGAGAAGATGATTTCCTCAATAGTTATCAGCTCAAATCGATTATTCGCAAGTATTCAGATCATATTTCTTTACCGATTCAGATGCGTAAAGAAGAGTGGGATGCTGATAAAAAAGAGCAGGTCATCAAGGAAGAGTTAGAGAGTATTAACCAATCTTCTGCGCTATGGGCTCGCAATAAATCAGAAATCACTGAAGAGCAGTACAACGAGTTTTATAAGCACCTCTCGCATGATTATGAGAAACCGCTGTGCTATTCACTGAATCGGGTAGAGGGTAGGAGTGAGTTTACCCAGTTACTCTTTGTGCCAAGCAAAGCCCCGTTTGATTTGTGGGATCGCAATAAGCGTGGCGGCATCAAGCTGTATGTCAAACGCATTTTCATTATGGATGACGCTGAAAAGCTCATGCCAATGTATCTGCGCTTTGTCACGGGTGTGATTGATTCAGTCGATTTACCACTTAACGTCTCTCGTGAAATCTTACAAGAGTCTCGTGATATTAAAGTCATTCGTGAAAGCTCCACTAAGCGAGTACTGAGTATGCTTGAAGAGCTTGCTAATAGTGAAGATGAATCTAAGAAAGAAAAATATCGCACATTTTGGACCCAATTTGGTCAAGTGCTCAAAGAAGGTGTTGGCGAAGATCATACCAATCAAGAGCGGATTCTCAAGCTTCTTCGTTTTGCTAGTACCCATACCGATTCTGCTGAGCAGACCGCATCTTTGACTGAGTATGTCTCACGTATGAAAGAAGGCCAAGACAAGATTTACTATGTCACGGGTGAAACTTTCAACGCAGCTAAAAACAGTCCGCATTTAGAGATTTTCCGCAAGAAAGGCGTTGAAGTCCTCTTGTTATCCGACCGTGTTGATGAATGGATGCTTTCCTTCATTACTGAGTTTGATGGCAAGCAATTGGCATCCGTTGCTAAGGGCGGCTTAGATTTAGGAAGTCTGAGTGATGAAAAAGAAAAGAAAGAGCAAGAGGAAACTGAGAAGCAATTCAAAGATCTAGTTGAGCGCATGAAAAAAGTATTGGAGGATAAGGCTAAAGATGTACGAGTGACCTTTCGCTTAACGGATTCTCCAGCCTGCTTGATTGCTGATGACAATGAACTGTCTGGCAACTTGCTACGGATGCTAAAAGCTGCTGGTCAAAATGCCCCTGACATGAAGCCTATATTGGAGATTAATCCAGAGCATCCTTTGCTATCCAAGCTCCAAAGTGATGATCAGCATTTTGATGATTGGGCTAATCTCTTATTTGATCAGGCTTTATTGGCAGAGGGCGGTCAGCTCAATGATCCAGCCAGTTTTGTAAAGCGCATGAATCAATTGCTACTAAATTAAGTTTCTAAGACTCGTCTCTATTGCGTGTGTCCTATAACGGCTATTACCCTAGCTTCCCAAGCTAGAGACGAGGGTTCGACTTCCTTCACCCGCTCCAAAACTATAACGAGTATTGCTTAAGGTAGCGCTCGTTAACTTGATAAACTGTTTGGAGCAACGAAGTGCTAGATGGTTGCTCTAAAATTCCTTTGGTCCCAGGTTCCAGTCCTGGTGGACCCACCAGAAAAGCAAACCCTCATCAGAAATGGTGGGGGTTTTGTCATTTGGGGCTGCTTTATGAAGCGCTCGGGTAAACGCCTAGAGCAATTGACATAGGGTATCTCTAGTATTGGTTGATGTCTAAGCTAATTGAATTAACTTATGTGAGTGAACCAGCCCAAAATATGTCGTTTTTGGGTCTCATGAGGCTCTTATATCACTCGTATTCCAATAACCAAGCCTTAGGGATTACTGGCGCACTCATTTATGAGAATAATCAATTTGGGCAAGTTATTGAAGGACTTGAAAAAGATATCAATGCCTTGTGGCAAAAAATTCAAAAAGATGACCGACACAAAAATGTTCGCTTAATAGAGTCAAAACAGATCAGTGAGCGAAGCTTTAGTAAGTGGACAATGGTTTTTCAAGGAAGTGAAGAGATAGCTGAAACCCTGCCAGAAGTTAGCGCTGCTATTGAAGATGCTCAGTTTCCAGTAGACCATCCCTTACTCATCGCCTTGAGAGATAGCCGGTAATACTGACATACATTAAGGTATCTAGTTCAAATCTGGAATTGGCACTTAATAAATTAGCAAATGAAATTCTTTAAAAAGCTTAGGCAGCTCTACGATGATGTTTTGAGTCTCATTAGGGCTTACTTACGATGAGAACTTAGAAGTCCTAAAGTCATCTAAAGTAGTTTGATCTACTTTGAGTCTGACGCCAAGTGAGCCAGAGCCTGCGCTAACTGGTGATTTTCTGAGGTTAATTTCAAGGGATTGAATTTCAGGGTATTGTGAGCAAGCCTGAACTATTCGGGTCATGAGTCTCTCTTGCGTTTCATAGTGGCCATCGCCTGCAAGCCTATTGATCTCAATCACTAGGGGGTCATAGTCAAACACATTCTCCATCAGATCTTTTGTGATTAAGACGAGTTTTTCGTCAATCCATAGCGTTAAATCCAATAGGTGTTGCTTAGGAATGATTGCGCCAGGCGCATAAGTTCCAATTTGTGTCTGGAGCTTCAGATCTTTTAATTCAATACATGCGTTTATTGTCGTGGCGTTCATAGTGAGGATTAATTTTTCTAAAAGTGAGATTGATGCGAGGCATGTGGATAGTTGTGGTTTTAAGTAGGGCATGCCGCCAAAATTGCTGAGTCGGTGCATACATTACAAGAGCGCTACCATTTTCTAGGGGCAGGGAGATAGTTGTTTTATCACTCTTATGCCGAAATGAAAATTTACGGGTAGCACCAAGACTCATTGAAGCAATCGGGGAGTCTGCATCTAACTCTTTTTCATCATCGCTATGCCAACCCATTCCATCTTTCCCATCATGGTAAAGATTCAGTAAGCAGGAGTTAAAGTCGGATTGGGCAAGTTCTTCAATTTGGCTTTTAAGGGCTAGTAATTCCGGAATCCATGGTTGAGCTTGTTTTTTTACCCCAGAGTAGGTGTAAGTGCAGTTTGGATCTGCTACCCAAGCCACCTTACGCCGGGTTGTCACCTGTTTTCCGAACATGAATAAGTGATCTGCTTCCCATTGCAATGTTTTTTCTAGTTGATCCATCAACTGAGTACTGTCTACTGTACTCATCCATTCTGGATAGTAGTAAGCAGACCCGTCCTTGGGCAACAGGTTTTGTCCGTGCTGTACTGGAGTAATTTCGAATAAGGCAGTTTGCTTCATCGCGTAAATAGAGGTCAACACTAAATCAATAAAAACTCTAGAATAGCCTTAATTTCCAATCTTGAATTGATAAGGGCTGAATTATGAAATCTCCAGATAAGCGCTGCTGTGGGTCTGGCGTTTGCATTATTAATGATGCTGGCGAGTGTTGGTGTGGGCAAGTATGGGATGGTGAAAAAATGGCGGCACCTTCTTTAAATTTGAAGCCAAGCACCCTCAAGAATTTAGAACAAGATTCTGATAAAGCTAAGCCTGAGTCTTAGGTACGGGCTTAAGGCATGATTTGCTTGCTGCTGCTTCTGCCGATTTAAGCCACTTAGGCGACTGATTGGTTTTGGGGAGTTCATCTAGCTGTGTTGAGCTAAGAGTGCTAGATAGTTGTTTAGTCGTACATTCATAATACGCTCGAAAATCATTTTGAGAAACCTCCTTTAAATTCTGATGTATTTGAAGCTGACTTTGAATGCAGCTTTCAACATAGCTTGAACTCAGTTTCTGATTCGGGTTAGTTTGTGCGCTAGTAGCGCCCATAGACAGCAGCATCAGTGAGATGAGGGTGATCGTGTAACATGTTTTCATAAAGAGATGACCAGTAGGTAGATAAATGAAATCAGTTGAAATAGGTTAATCACTACACTGGCACCATGAAGCCAGTGAAATTGGCGGTTTTTTCCGCTATCTTTAGCGCGATTTATTTTCCCAGTTAAGTAGAACAGAGTAAACGCAAAAAGGGCCGCGCAGATTCCTAGCAATACTTTATTTGTTGAATTTGCCTCTGTGAATACACAGATTAATGTGATTAAGCCCAATGTTGCGTAGTACTTTGGGAAAAAGTTTCTCACATATTTGCTGGACCATTCGACAGGTAGCACCTTGAATACAGTTGGTGCAACAACTACTGTAAAAAAGAGCATGATGCCAACCATGCCAGATAAAAAATAATTTGTAATCATGATTGCTTTCTATATTTATCCATAAACTCTACGTAAGGAGTGAGCAGCAACCCCATTCTTAAGAGCTTCACGAACGGGAATTGCAATTAAATCAATGCTCTTTTTGACTGCTAGGCGTTCAAAGTAACTCGGGGTAGATTTTCCAATCATGGGATATACCCAGTCTGGAAGATTCAGAAAGCCGGCACGACTAATCAGCTTAATAAATGGCTTAGCTGTCAGATTGCTGGGGAAGTTATCCAGTAAATCAATAATGCTCTTGGCGCGCTCTCCAAAATAGAGCTCCGGTATATAACCTTGAATGGCCTTCTCAGTATTGGCATAAGTAGCCGGAAGATTGATAGCGCCCATTCTTTCTCCTAGGGAGCTCATCTCTAAGAAATATTGATCTTTTTCTTGTGGACTAATTTTTTCCTTGCGATAGTCTTCAAAAGAGTTAATGAAGCTGCGCGTCTCTGTGAGATGTACCCAGGCAAGTAAATGAGGGTCTGTTGCTGAATACGGTTTACCAAATTCATCTAGGCCAGTAATTTTGGTATGAATGTGATTCACCTTCGTGATGATATTGTTTGCCATATCTGCAGGGCCGTAAGTCGTTGCTGCAATGAAAAACGCAGTCCTACCAAGGCGACCCTTGAGGTCTTCTCTGAAGGAGGAGTGGTCCCACACTCCAGCTAAAGCCTGTGGATGCAGGGCTTGCAAAATCAATGAGCTAATACCGCCAATCATCATGGAAATAAAGTCTGCATGAATTTTCCAGGCAACTGACTCGGGGCCAAATAAACCTCGATCGCCTTGTGGAGTCAAAAACGCAATGGGAGGACCGCTTCCCCCAACCATCTCTCGAATTGTTTTACGGATCAACTCATCAAGCATGGTGTTAATGCATCATGAGATTTCTTAAATCGTCATCTTCAATAATTTCAGTAATCAGATCGAGTCTTATGCGGGGATTGGTTTGGGCTAGCAAATGATTCTTCTGGGCAAGAGAGATTGGCAGTAGTTCCGCCAGACGATTAGAAACCCATCCGCAATCATCCACCTTAAAGGGTTTCTTGAAAGGCGCCTCTCCTAACAAGTCTTCACTTTGAATGACGGAAATAATTTGATCTAGTAATTGAGCTACACCCTGATGTTCTTGCGGAATTGGCATGAGCGGATCATTTGCCAAAAGCTCTACTTCGCCGATCCATAGACCGTTGACTTCCTGGCTGCTACTTAATAACTTAAAGCGCTGCGTACCAAATGACTTGGTCATATAAAGAGCCGGCTGAACAGGATCAAAATCCTCAATTTGAGCTAGTGTGCCGATCTTGGAAAATGATTGAGATATATCTTCGTCACTAGTGTCGGCGTTTTTGATGATGCTCACCACACCAAATTCTGTCTTTTCTCGCAGGCATTGCTTAATCATATCGAGATAGCGTGCTTCGAAAATCTTGAGCGCAATGACACCATCTGGAAAAAGCACGGTGCCCAGTGGAAATAAAGGTAATTTACGAGTAGAGGGGGTGGAATTAGTCATTTATTCAATGTAATGGATTTATCTCATCTTTGCTGGCACCGAATTAGGGCTAAATGCCCCCTCTTTTATCCTTGTAGCCAGCACCAAACTCCATTTGGGTTTACATTTAAAGCTCAATATTGGGAGATGTAAATGATTCAAAAATTTCGCGTTAAGCTTGCTCGCTGGATTCTGGGTAAGCATTGCCCCTGCTATCAAATGGGTTATCACACCATGGTCGATTTTCAGCAAAGAAGTGCTGACCAGCTGGCTAAATCCCAAGAGCGTAAAAGTACCCATTAATTTTCGGTAATCAGGTTTTGGTATGAAGATTTGGCAAATGCGTAGAAACTGCGCTCTAACACCTAAGCAACTTCTCCAGTTTTATATTGTCTTGGTCTGCCTTTCCTTAATCGTAGGAATTGGTTTCTTCTTGGCGGGAGTATGGATGATTCCCGTTTTTACAGCGCTGGAATTAACTGCAGTCACGATTGGATTTTTAATCTACTGTAGGCATGCTCTAGATTGTGAAACGATTGAAATTGAAGGCAAGCGTCTTTTAGTCAAAAAATTCATTGGCTATAGAGAAAAGGTTTATGAATTTAATGCTCAATGGGCAAAAATTGAGCCACCCCTAGAGGGATCAAAAACCTTTTTCATTACTCAATCAGATTTGCGAGTTGAGCTAGGGCAGTTTGTCAGGCCGGAGCAACAGATCCCTTTAATTGCTTCAGTCAGGCGTCATCTGGGTTAATTGGGGATCGCTTAAGCGCCATGCCATGAGGCCGCTGAATATCATTTGGGCTATTAGAAGAAGTAGTGCAATGGCATTGAGTATTGCAAAGTAATTGGCAAAAGGAGAGAGCATGACGGGCATGCCATCGATTAGGGCAGTCTCTCGCAAATAATCCATACGAGGTATGAGTAGGAAGCTCGTAGTAGCGATTGCTAAAAATATAGTGAGTGATGGTATGCGAATCACTCTTAACTGAGATAAACCTCTTTTAATGAGAATATTCGAAACGCTCATGATGATAAATACACCCCCCAAGAAGAAATAAGAGAGATGTTGAATCATCAGGTGAGCTAGCATGCCAGCTGCTTGAGAGTCATAAATTAAAAAATAGAAGATCCCGCAGCTCAAAGCTTGCGCGAAAATGCCCCCTGCCAATATATAGGCGATGAATCTGAGCAATCGATGTGCAAGGGGGTAGTAGGGTTTGCTTATTTCAACCATATGATAAAAAGGGTTAAGTAGTGCGCTGCAGCAAGATATTAGATTCGGTTTCATACTAGCTCTAATCTAATTTTTTCGCCAAATGAGTCATGGAAGTCACTAAAGCAGTCAAAACAGCACTTAATGCCTTGGTCGATATTGCTAGTCATTCAAGCAATGGTCAGTTTGTGCCGGTCCCTGAGATAGCTAAGAGACAACATTTATCTATTAGCCGTATTGAGCTCCTCTTGCGACCATTGAGAGAGTCAGGGATCGTCATTGCGGTCAAGGGGCGAACAGGTGGCTACCAACTCTCCAAAGATCCCCGCATCATTACTATTAAAGACATCGTGCTCGCAATGAATTTAATCAAAAAGCGTAAGGTTGAGCTATCAGATATTGCTAAGGATCTTTATCAATCTCTAGAGGCTTATATGCTAGGTTGCATGGAAAATGTATCCCTCGCATCTACTATCAAAGATTACGTACCCAGTTTTAGTGAAGCTAAAAAAGCGCCTGAGCGTAAGCCATATGTTCCCCTGGATCCAAAAAAAGAAAAGAAGCAACGAGGTGAGATTCAGTATGTAGTGAAGGCTGAATTTAAGAAGGCAGTAGAAGTTCCATGCGGACCTAATTCCGTATTTGACTTTGCTAACTACTTGAATCGTAACCCAAGCTAAAATCAGGTAATGACTGCAATGGGTTCTATATAGCCAAGCCAATTACCCACCAAGCCTGAATTTTTATGAAGCAGCAAATCATTCAATACCCCAAGCTAGCTTTTATTGATATTGAAACCACAGGATCCCATTTCGAGCGGGATCGTATTACTGAGATTGGTATTAAAACGCTGGCAGACGAGCAGGTTAGCACTTGGGAAAAATTAATTAATCCCCAGATATATATTCCTCAAAATATCCAGAAATTAACTGGCATATCTCCAAAAATGGTTGCTGATCAGCCAAGTTTTGATGATCTTGCAAAAGAAATTAAAGAAGAGCTTGAGGGAAAAATCTTTGTAGCTCATAACGCAAGATTTGATTATGGCTTTATTAAAGCATCTCTTAAAAGGGTTGGAATCGATTTCAAACCCAAGGTCTTATGTACAGTAAAGCTCTCAAGATTGCTATTTCCCAATCAGTCCCGTCATAACCTCGACACCATCATTCAGTCTCATGGCCTGGTTGTCAGCGCACGGCATAGGGCGCTTGGTGATGCTGATTTACTGCTTCAATTTTGGCAGGTGTGTGAAAAAACAGTTGGTAAAGAGCGATTGCTTGAAGCCATTAATCAATTGACGGGCAATGCAAGCTTGCCGCCCAATATTAATCAGGAATTGATTGATTCAATTCCGGATGCGCCGGGTTGCTATATTTTCTATGGTGAAAATAAGAGTCCTTTATATATTGGGAAAAGTATTTCTTTGCGCAGTAGGGTATTGGGCCACTTTCAAGGCTCATTAACGCAGCGTAAAGAAATGAAGCTGTCCCTACAAATCAGAGATATTGACTGGATAGAGACTAGTGGCGAGTTAGGTGCTTTAATTCTGGAGTCTCAGCTGATTAAAGAGCGCATGCCTAGTATGAACATCAAGCTTCGTCGCTCTAAAGATCTATGCGCCTGGAGTCTGGAAAAAAATTCTTCAGGAATGCTTGTGCCAGAGCTAGTCAATCAGAAAAATTTGCTACCAGGCCTCCAAGATAACTTATATGGATTGTTTTACAGCAAAAGAGAGGCTCACTCTTATTTAAAAGCGGTAGCTAAAAAGTATCGCTTATGCGAATTATTGCTAGGGCTAGAAAAAGGCGCAGAAGGTAAATCCTGCTTTGGGTATCAGCTAAAGCAATGCGGCGGCGCTTGCATTGGTGTGATGCCTGCCGAAATGCATAACCTACAACTTCAAACCGCAATGAGTCTGTATAAAGTGCAAGTCTGGCCTTATAAGGGCCCGATTGCAATTGATGATGGTGGTGAAATGATTGTCTTAGATAATTGGTGCTACCTGGGGACTGCCATCAATGAAGATGAATTATCCGAACTGAAAAGCGCCGGAGATGCTGAATTTGATTTAGATATCTATAAGATTGTTAAAAAAGCGTTATCAGGGCGATATAAAAACCAAGTTATCCGTATCTAATGGCCATGATCTCTTTACCAGGGTAGCTTTTCACCCGAATACGATATAAAACTTCCTGAATCTTCTCTTTGCAGATTTTGGATCACCTGAAACATATCATTTACCGCCTGGTCTGCAGGCCTGCCAATTTGCTCGCCACGAAATGGTTTTGAAAGTCTGGAGTTCACTGTGCCAGGATGCATTGCAATTAAGGCAGTATTCGGTTTTGTGCGGGCCCACTCAATAGATGCCGTTTTTAACAACATGTTCAGGGCGGCCTTAGAACTGCGATAGCTATACCATCCGCCGAGACGGTTATCTTCAATACTGCCAACTTTGGCTGAGAGAGTCACCATGACGCTATTTTGGGGATCTAGTAATTTAGAGAAGTGACGTATGGTGAGCGCCGGACCAATTGCATTAATGTTCATGAGCTCCATGAGTTGCTCAGCATTAAGATCCTCAAGTCTCTTTTCAGGCATCCAGTTACTAGTGTGTAAAACCCCAACGGTATTAATTATGAGTTGAAACGGTGAGGCCGAAACAAGAGCATTGGCGCAAGATTCTATGGATTCAAAATTTTGATAATCTATGGGAAATTCAGAGTGTCGATGGACTCCTATGACTTCAGAGCAAGAGGGATTATTTTTGAGGAGATCTACAAAAGCCATCCCGATAGTTCCGGAGGAGCCGATTACCAGGGCACGAAAAGGGTTTGGAAGTAATTTCATGGAAAAGATTTTAATAGTGTGACTATAGGTTACAGCGATTGCTTAGTGTAAGCCTACTAGCTATTTGCTTAATCATTATTTTGGGCATCTATTTCATTCCATTGATATTCTTGTGCAGAACTATCAATATCGATTAATAATTACTCAATGCATATTAATTCTGACTACAGTCAGCGTATAGTCCTTAATCACCATGATCTCCCTTGGATCTCCAGCCCCTCAGCAGGAGTTGAAAGGCGCATGCTTGATCGTCAGGGCGATGAAATTGCTAAGGCAACCTCGATTGTTCGCTATCAAGCAGGCGCAAGATTTGCGTCACATCTTCATGAATTCGGTGAGGAGATTTTAGTTTTAGATGGGGTATTTAGTGATGAGACTGGGAATTATCCCGCAGGTACCTACATCATGAATCCTCCTGGATCATCTCATGCGCCTTTTAGTGAAGAGGGCTGCACTCTCTTTGTAAAGTTGAGACATCTTGGGTCAGAGCAGCTGGAACGAGAGATTGTAGATACACGTTCTGCAGAGTGGTTTCAGGGGATGGTGCCTGGTTTAACGGTGATGCCATTGATGCGACAAGGGACGGGGTCTACCCTAGTGAGATGGGCGCCTCAGACTTATTTCAATCCGCACAAGCATTATGGCGGTGAAGAAATTTTTGTAGTAGATGGCGTCTTTGAAGATGAGCGCGGACGCTATCCTGCTGGCTCATGGATTAGAAGTCCGCACCTTAGTCTTCATCAGCCTTTTAGTAAAGAGGGCTGCACTATTTTTGTAAAGACTGGGCACTTATTAGATGTATAGAGCTAGTTTTACCTTTTAGCTCTTTTGCATTAATTGCTCAAATGCTGCCACGAATGATTCAGGAGGTTGGGCGCCCTGTAGAAGATACTGATCATTCAGAATGATTGAGGGAACCGAGTTGATACCAGCATTCGTATAGACAGTTTTTTCTTGCCGTACCTCATTCGCAAATTCAGCCCCATTCAAAATCTCTTTAGCTATTTGGGCATCTAAACCAGCACGAGCTACTGCGTCGAGCAAATTTTTCTGATCATCTAAATTCACCGCAAGACAAAAATATGTCTTGAGTAACTCCACTTTTAAGGCTGCTTGCTTCTGTAAGTCATATTCTTTTGCGGACCAATATAAAAGGCGGTGGGCATTAAAAGTATTGTAGACCCGTTTACGACCCTCTGGATGAAATTCAAATCCTGCATCTAATGCTTTAGTGCGGATATTGGCTTGATTCGCTTTGACTTGTTCTTCAGTTAGGCCGTACTTTTGCGTGAGATGTTCAATCGCATCTTGACCGCCAATAGGCATATGGGTATTAAGTTCAAAAGGCCGAAAATGCACTTCAAAATTGACTTTGTCACTAAGTTGTTCAATTGCCTGATTGAGATTGCCTAGCCCGACAGCGCACCAGGGGCAGGCGATATCGGATACGAAGTCAATTTTGATGGTTGGTTTCATGAGCTGGTACTTATTTAATCCAGCCAATAAAATTCTCTTTAGCTCTTCTAACCTTTTTCAGGTTAAGCAACCAATCTTCATCCGCTTTTCTGTATCCCAATGGCAGCAAGACCACGCTACGCAGACCTTTTTCTTTGAGGTTCAGAATAGTGTCGAGTGCTTGTGGATCAAACCCTTCCATTGGCGTACTATCGACTTGTTCATAGGCTGCCGCAATGAGTGCAGTGCCAAGACCTATATAGACCTGTTTGGCAGCGTGCGTGAAATTAATCTCCGCATCTCTAGCTGGATAAACCTTTAGTAGCATTTGGCGATAAGCGGTTCCGGATTCGCTAGTAAAGTTGCGGATTGTTTCAGTCATATCAAAGGCATCATTGATGCGCTTTTCGGTATAGGTATCCCAAGCTGCAAAAACCAGTAGATGTGAGCAATCGGTAATTTGAGATTGGCCATTAGCAATTGGCTTGATTTTCTCTCGCACCTCTTTATTGGTAATCACTAGCACTTCATATGGCTGTAAGCCGCTAGAGCTCGCTGTCAAACGAATGGCTTCCAGAATTTGATCAACCTTTTCTGGCGGCACTGCTTTTGCTGGATCCATTTTTTTGGTGGCATAGCGCCACTGCAGCTTATCAATCAGACTCATCACTTTTCCTTGAACTTAATTTCTATACAGAGTGATTAGTTTAATTTAAGTTAGGGCCTTTTGTTGGACACTATCATGCTAATTGGCGCCATCAATAATCCATTGCATTATCTCAGTCGCATTGGTCGGACTTAATTTTCGATGTGCCTTGACGTTCTTAAAGAATTTGCCTTGCCTTAGCTTCTCTCCTTGAATACTTGCTGCATCTGGTTGACCACGTTATTTCTCATATTTAGTGGCAAGCTCAGGCCAGGGTGGGGCATCTAGTTCGGTATCCGCATGGCAGCTCATGCAGCCATTACGAACTGCTAGCTGTCGATTCGCATGGGCGGTGCTCGCAATCAAAATTAAGAAAGTAAGCAGGAGAGCATGGTGAGTTTTCAAAGTTGGATCCAATCCGGTGGCGGTATGCCATCATTTCATCCTAGCCCTAAATACTCTCCTGTAATTGATATAGTTCGTATACAGAGGTGGTAAATTAAAGTATCTGCCAGAAGCTCTCAATTTCAATGAAAATGGTCCTGATCCAATACAAGGAGTCAGCTTGAATCAGTGTTCAAAATTGTTGACCTTATGGATCGGTATACTGTTAATTATTACTACATGTGTTTTTTCTATATTAACACCAGACCTAGTGAAGTGAATCTTTCAATGCTCATTCGGGTTCTTTTCGGATCATTACCAGTCTCATATCACGCTTAATTTATTTGGATTCTATTTCATGAAATTTTCATCAAAGATTCTTATTGCAGCACTTGTTACTTATTCCGCAATGACTGTTGCACAAAATAATGCGGACACCATTTTTTATGGTGGATCTATTCTGACCGTAAACGCAAAGAATGATGAGGTAGAAGCACTTGCTATCAAGGATGGAAAAATTGTTGCTACAGGCACTAAGGCTGAAGTAACCAAAGGATGGCAGGCTAGCTCTACTCAGCTTGTGAATTTGCAGGGTAAAACTGCAATGCCGGGTTTAATCGATCCTCACGTTCATATTATTTTGACGGCAGTTGGTGAATACCTGTGGCTAGATCTCTCTAACTTCACTACTAAGTACGATACGGTAGCAAGTTTGAGTAATAAGTTAAAGGCGCACCTAAAGACTTTGCCAAAAGGGCAATGGCTTATGGGTTTTGGGGTTGATCCATCGCGTACTAATCCATTCATGGCGGAATTAACTGCGGATGTTTTGGACAAGGTTAGTACTGAAGTGCCTATTTTTGTCTTAAATCAATCTGGACATATTGCATACGTCAATCACAAGGCCTATGAAATTGCCGGCATCACTGATAGCACTCCTAATCCAGCTGGTGGAGGGGTATTCCAGAAGAACGCCCAAGGCAAACTCACAGGTGTGTTGATTGAAGGCGCCGCTTATGCGCCTTTCATGGAAAAAATGCCCCCTCCAACTGATGCAGATTTGCTCAAAGCAGTTCAAAAAACTGGCAAGATGATTGCATCCAAGGGTGTGACTACTACTACCGAAATTACCGTAGGCGCCATGTTAGGTTTGGATAATGAAGTGAAGTTGCTTCAAGGTGCGACTGCGAGTAAAGATTGGCCACTGCGCGTGAGGGGCTACTTATATGGCCCCGCGATTCCAAAAGGCTTTAATGCCATTAAGCCAAATGATGGAAATGATCGCCTGCGTTTTGTGGGAGTTAAATTTGTATCCGATGGCTCCACTCAAGGCTTAACTGCTGCGTTAAATCAACCCTATACTTATCCAGCTGGCACTAAGAGACTGGGTGATCTTGACTATAAAGATGAAGATATCTATGGATTGATCAAGCCATTCTTTGATCAAGGCTGGCAACTATCCATTCATGCTAATGGTGATCGTGCTGTTGACCAAACTCTCAATAACTATGCAAAGCTATTGTTAGGCAATACAAAACCTGAAACTCGCCGTTTGCGCATTGAGCACTTCACAATCAATACACCAGAACAAGTTAAAAAGGCAGTGCAGTTAGGCATTGTTCCTGGGTTTACTGTTGGCCATGTAGATTACTGGGGCGCAGCGTTTCATAATCACATCGTTGGCCCCGAGCGCGCTAGTCGGATTGCTCCCGGCGCCTCATTTAAAAAAGAGGGTGCACGTTTTACGTACCATAGCGATTCTCCGATTTCTCCAGTAAGTCCATTGCGTTATATCTCTGAGGGCGTTGATCGTTTATGGCAAAAGCCACCACGCGAAGTCTTAGGTCCAAATGAGCGCGTGACTGTGGACGATGCTATTCGTGCCGTAACCATTAATGCCGCTTATCAATTAATGTCTGACGATAAGATTGGTAGCTTGGAGGTGGGTAAGCAGGCTGACTTAGTTATTCTGGATAAAAACCCTCGTAAGACAAACCCTGAACAAATTGCCAATATCAAAGTCAGGGAAACTTGGATTGATGGCAAAAAGCAGGCCTGGTGATAGTAAGCCACCAGTTTCTACTGGTATTCCTCTATAGAAAGCCCCTCTAACGAGAGTAGATTGTTATTAGTGATCACTACTTGAGGGGTTTATATGAGCAAAAATCCATTTGATATGAGCGCCATGCCTGGCCAGCAAAGGGCTATAGATGCCACTACGGCTGCAGGGCGTGTAGCCACTGAGAGTGCCCAAGCCATCGCAAAAATTAATCAACAGGCAGCCCAAGAATTGGCTGAGTTGGTTCAGAAAAGAGTCTCTGAGCTCATGCAGACTCAAGACCCTCGCACTGCGTTTGAATATGTTCATGCTGAAGTTTTACAAGATGCTGCTAAAGAAGTGACTCAGTATCAACATCAGCTCATGCAGATTCTTAAGGGCGGTAATCAAGAATTAGCCGCCATCGCAGAAAATTTGATTCAGGAATCTAAGGCAGATTTAATTCATTTTGTAAACGATGCAACTAATAATGCACCTATCGGTAGCGAAGCTTATGTATCGGTTTTTAAGACTTCATTTAATAATGCCCTGCAAAATTTTGAATTGATTCGCTCTGCAATGAACGATTCATATGCCAACTTTGAGAAGGGTATAGAAAGTATGAGCAAGCTTCCTACGCCTAAGGTGACGCCGAGCAAGAAGTAAGCAAGGCTCGTTCTTTTAGACTACTTTTGCTAGTACTGCTGCTGAAACCGTAGGGCGGTTCTGATGGTTTGGAAATGAATATCAACAGTAGATTCAATTTCTTTTCCATAGCCGCCTGCCATTGACATGGCTACAGGTAGTTTTCTATCTAAGGCATATTGAAAAACCGTTTCATCTCTTAAGCGCATGCCATCTTTACTAATCTTTAATCTTCCCAGGCGATCCCCTTCGTGAGGGTCTGCCCCTGCAAGATAAATCAAGCAGTCCGCTTGAAAGCGAGAGCTCAGTTCGTCAAGGCACTTTTTTAATGAACTTAAGTAGGTTTCATCAGTGCATCCATCGGCTAAGCCTAAATCCAGATCGCTTTGCTCTTTTTTAAAGGGAAAATTATTCTCACCGTGAATCGAGAGGGTAAAGACTGAGGAATCGTTTTGCAGAATAGAGGCTGTGCCATTACCTTGATGGACATCCAAATCAATAATGGCGACCTTTAATTTTGAACTGACTTCTTTTTGTAGGGTGCGCGCCGCAATGGCGGAGTCATTGAAGACGCAAAATCCACTGCCCATGTCGCGATAGGCATGGTGCGTGCCTCCTGCTAAATTAACTGCAATGCCTTCTGTAAGAGCAGTTTTTGTAGCAGCGACAGTTGCTCCTGCCGAGCGGCGAGAGCGTTCAACCATTTTTTCACTCCAAGGGAAACCAATCTCTCTTTGCTCTAGAGGGCTTAGCTTTCCTTCAATGATGTTGATGAGGTAGTTGGGGTCGTGGGCATAGAGAATTTGGGTGTCGCTAGCCGCTGGTGCTTCAACTAAGTCGATAGCGGTAATGGTATTGACTAGATCTCTTAGGCGAGAATATTTCTCCATCGGGAAGCGGTGTCCTGCTGGCAGGGGTAATACAAAATGATCTGTATAAAAAGCCTTCACACTTCACTCGCGTACTGCTGCAAGACATCTAAGGAAACAGTTTCTAGAGCATTGATGTGGGTGCTCTCTAGCTTGATGAGTGGTGCGCATTGTGCATTGGCAGCTTCTACCCAGCGTGAAATACACAGGCACCATTGATCTCCAGCAACCAGTCCTGGAAATTGGTACTCTGGCCTTGGTGTAGTTAGATCATTTCCTTTTTCAAGGCTAAATTGTAAAAATTCTGTTGTGACAACAGCGCAAACTAAGTGACTACCCACATCGTCTTCATTGGTTTTACAGCAGCCATCTCTAAAGAAGCCTGTTAGTGGATCAAAGGAACAGGGGATTAAAGGCTCTCCAAATACGTTTAAGGCAACTTCCTTTTGCATGACATTCCTAAATAGTGTTGTTGTCAGCCAGTTTATTCAATAAGCCTTAAACTTGCTGAGCCATGAATACACTAGAAAAACTCACCCTCTTTTACGATGGTGCCTGCCCTTTATGTCAGGCAGAAATTCTATTTTTATCCAGAAGAAATCAAGCTGACCTATTGGATTTTGTGGATATCAATTCTGAGCGTTTTGACTCTGACAAAATAGGTATTTCTTGTGAACAAGCCTTAGCAGCTATGTATGGCCAATACGCCAATGGGGTCTTAATTCAGGGTATAGCTGTTTTCCCAGAGGCCTATCGTCGCGCGAATCTTCCATTCTTAGCTTGGATGTTCTCGAGAAAGTTATTACAACCAATATTGCAAGTGGGCTATCGATTCTTCGCTAAAAACCGGCATACTATTTCCGGCTTATTCGGTCCGGCAGCCTTAAGTTTAGTTAAAGCTACTTCCTCAAAGAGCACACCTTGAAAATATTGAAGAATCTTTTCATTTTATGCGGAGCTATTTTTGTCTTAGCTTCTAATAGCTTTGCGCGAGATATTGCTTATATTGACAGCGTATTAAATCCGGCCAAGCTACAGGGTAGTGGCAGATTAAATTGGTTGGGTTTTCATATTTATGATGCATCTTTTTATCGTGCGGGCATGCCATCTTCCCCGGATTTTGCTCTCAATGTTCGCTACCAAAAATCATTTAAAGGTAGCTCTATCGCCAGTAGCAGTTCTGATGAGATGAAAAAGATAGGCGTTCCTGATGCCCAGGCAGCGACATGGGCAAGGGAGCTCACCAATATTTTGCCCAATATTGAGTCGGGCCAAAGCTTGACGGCAATTTACACTCCAAAACAGGGAACCATTTTTTATCATGATGGCAAGCGGATTGGCCAGATTACTAGTACAGAATTTTCAAAAGCTTTCTTTGGTATTTGGTTAGATCCTAAAACGAGCGCACCCAAGTTGCGCAATGAATTACTAGGGCAAGGTTGCCCACCACCACTATTTAATGAGGCTTGCTAAGTGAACCACCATTTTTCTCTGAAGTCTCTCGCCATACTGATCAGTACATTTTTATTGCTTGCTTGTTCGGGCCCGAATGTGAAGCAATACGCCAATGAGAAGCCCGTATTAGATTTGAGCGAGTATTTTTCTGGAACCATTGATGCGTATGGAATTTTCACTGATCGCAGTGGTGAAGTGAAGAAGCGCTTTACTGTCTTGATAAAAGCAGATTGGAAAGTGGTTGATGGTAAGAAGGTCGGCACTCTAGATGAGAGTTTTGATTATTCGGATGGCAGCAAACAAAAACGTATTTGGACTTTGATAGAGCAATCTCCTGGAAAATATATTGGTAGAGCGGATGATGTCGTGGGCGATGCTCAAGGCGATCTGGCTGGCAATGCACTTAATTGGACCTATACCCTGGCCTTGCCCGTAGATGGTACGATTTACCACGTGCAATTTAATGACTGGATGTACCTTGTCAGCCCTAAAGTGATGTTGAATAAGGCCAAAATGAGCAAGTTTGGTATTGAGCTTGGAGAGGTCACCCTGAGCTTTTATAAGCGCTAAGCAGATACCCTAAATTTGTGTCACACTTTCTATGAAGTGTCATACAGAGGGGTCATAGAACTCCAGGAAAAACTCAACCCCCGTGGAGAGAATGATGAATATAAAACTAAAGCAAGTTGCGATCGGTTTATCTGTAGCAGGATTATTTACCCTGGTTGCATGCCAATCAATGGAGCAAGGCACAGGTCAAAAAGCAACAGCAAATTTAGAGTCTAGATCTGGATCGAATGCAAAGGGCGAGGTTACCTTTACTTGGCAAGGTAGCAACGTTTTGGTTAACGGTAAATTTTCTGGCTTGAAGCCTAATGCAGAGCAAGGTTTTCATGTTCATGAAAAAGGTGATTGTTCTGCACCGGATGCAACGAGCGCTGCTGGTCACTTCAATCCAGAGACTAAAGCTCATGGCATGCCCAATAGTGGCATGAGCCATGCCGGTGATATGCCTAATATTAAGTCTGATGCAAATGGTAATGCTACATACTCAGTAACATTGCATGGCTTTGCAGTGAACACCGGCCCAACTGGAATTGTGGGTCGCTCAGTTGTAGTGCATCGTGATCCAGATGACTACAAGTCTCAGCCAGCAGGAAATTCAGGGCCACGTATTGCTTGTGGCTTGATTAAGTAAATCATCATTTAGGGATACGCAGGGGTTTTAATGAGAATAGAAGATGCCGATCCAGCAAGACATGCTGGGATTGAATATCCAATGGAGGTTGGAGCCCCTGTATTCGCCCCTATCAAGGTAGTTGAAGAAAAAGATAAAGCGGTTAATGTTGCACGCCAAAATGCCAAGCTAGAGTACGAGCGCATCATGGAGCAGGCAGAGGTCTTGATGAAGCAGGCACGCGCATTGCAGGCAAGGCTCGATGCTACTGAGATGGTTCATAGTGCAAAATTTAGTTTCAATCCCATTCATGGAAAAATTTATCACCTGTATTACGACAGCAGAAATGCTGTCAACGTCCTGATTCAGAATGGCCCTAAAGAGTGGAGTTGTGGTATTCCAGATGGCTGGACCTACTCAATGGCTGTGAAGAAATTGGGTGACAGTACCTGGGCAGTGATTGAGGAAGATGCGCTTACTGTATGATTTTTGTATTTAACAATAATAAATAAGGTGACACGTGACAAAAGCTCGAGTTGTTAGTCTTTCTGAACTAGGTGGTGCTGAGGTAATCAAGGTGATTGATCAAGAGTTGCCTGCTCCAGCAAAAGGTGAAGTACAAATTCGTCAAACGGCTATTGGCTTTAACTTCATTGATGTGTATCAGCGTTCTGGCTACTATCCGCTTGATCTGCCTACCGGCCTTGGTCATGAGGCAGTGGGTGTCGTTGAAGCTTTAGGTGATGGTGTTACTGGTCTTAAAGTGGGCGACCGCGTGATGTATATGAATGCTGGTATCGGTGCATATGCAAGCGCTCGAAACGTTGCCGCTGATAAGTTAGTACCAGTACCAAGCAATGTATCTGATGAAGTTGCAGCAGCAGTATTTTTTAAAGCAATGACTGCCCAGTACCTTATTCAGAAAACCTACAAAGTTAAAGCAGGAGACGTTGTCTTAGTTCATGCTGCCGCTGGTGGTGTTGGCCAAATTCTCGCGGGTTGGGCAAAAGCACTTGGCGCGTTTGTAGTAGGTACAGTTGGTTCGCAAGCAAAGATGGCTGCGGCTAAGGAAGCTGGATGTGATGCAGCAGTGGACTACTCCCAGTCAAATTGGGTTGAAGAGGTGTTGAAAGCGACTGGTGGTAAGAAGGCAAACGTGGTTTATGACTCTGTTGCTAAAACAACTTTCATGGGCTCACTAGATTGCGTGGCTCCTTTTGGAACATTGGCTTTGTTTGGTGCAGCTTCAGGGCCCGCTCCTGAAATTCAGCCAGAGATTTTGAATAAGAAGGGCTGTCTATTTTTAACTAGACCTTCTGTGTTTCCTCATAATGCTACGCATGCATTATTGCAAGAGAATGCCAAGGCAGTGTTTGATGCAATTGCCAAGGGCTACGTTAAGGTACAAATCGGCGCAAAGTTTCCTTTGGAACAAGCTGCAGATGCCCATCGTACTGCTGAAGGCAGAAAGGTCTCTGGCGCTATTGTCATGATTCCTTAGTATTTCAGTTTCTTGTGATACAGGCCCCGCTTATGCGGGGCTTTTCATTATTGCTACTCGAGAAATTTCACTCTATTCAAACTGGGCCTCTTAAGACCCTAAGGGCATCATGTCTTTTGACGGATAGATTGCCGTTCCTTGATTTTATTTGCTCAAGACTCATCTATAATTCTCTAAGCATCTGAATTAAAAGGAATTATTCCTAAAAATCCATTTCTGCTGGTTTGACAGCCCCTCTGGGCTCTTGGACAATGCATGCGGTGGTTTGATTCAAGCCACAACCTCAAATGACAGCCAATATTTCCAAAACCTCCAGTAAATCCACCCTCGTACTTGAAGGCCGTGGACTGCGCTGTATTCGAGGTGAAAGACAATTATTTACGGATCTCAATATTCGGATTACATCTGGAAATTGTTTGCATGTGCGCGGTGAGAATGGCGTAGGTAAAACAAGTCTGTTACGACTCTTAACGGGTTTATCAAAACCAGAGTCTGGTGAAGTACTCTGGGGTGATCATTCAATTACTCTTGATCCTGGGGCCTATCATCGTGAATTATTATTTCTGGGTCATCGAGATGCTTTAAAAGAAGATCTCACTGCCTTAGAAAATCTACAGATGTATGCAGCGCTAGATGATGTTGCTCTTTCGCAAGAACAAGCATTGGCTGCTTTATGGCGGTTTGGTTTGCGAGGTCGTGAAAATTTATCGGTCAACTGTTTGTCTGCCGGACAAAAGCGACGCGTTCTCATGGCGCGCATGTTAACGCGTCAGGCTAAGCTGTGGATTTTGGATGAGCCCTTTAATGCCTTGGATATAGAGGCAGTTCATGAGCTTCGGAATCTGATTATTGAGCATATTGCTAGCGGTGGACTTGTTGTATTAACAAGCCATCAGGAAGTGCATATTCCGAACGTACAGGTTCTAGAGCTATGACAGCCTTACTTGCCATCATTCGTCGAGACTTGCTTTTGGTGATGCGCCGAAAGAGTGAAGTCCTTACTGCATTGTTTTTCTTTGTCGTGGTAACAAGCCTATTTCCATTGGGTATTGGCGCTGATGCTGCTTTATTGCGAAAAATTGCTCCAGGCGTCATTTGGGTTGCAGCGTTGCTAGCCACCTTATTGGGTTTACATCGCATGTTTGCTGCTGACTATCAGGACGGCACTCTGGAGCAGATGGCTTTATCCCCTCAACCCATGGTGTTATTAGTTGCAGGAAAAATCATTGCACATTGGATGGTTTGTGGCTTGCCCTTGGTTTTATTGGCCCCGATTATTGGCATTCAATTTGATTTGGATGCTAATTCTTTATCTGTATTGATAGCCACCCTCTTGCTAGGAACTCCAGTACTATCTTTATTGGGTTCTATTGGTGCGGCTTTAACCCTGGGTGTCCGAGGGGGTAGTGTATTGATGAGCTTATTAATCTTGCCTTTGTATATTCCAGTGCTAATTTTCGGTGCTGGTGCCGTATATGCCAATAGCGTAGGTTTGGATACATCTGGCCATTTTTCCTTGCTCAGCGCCTTATTGATTTTGGCTTTAGCATTTGTACCTTGGGTTAGTACCGCTGCCGTAAAGATTGCAATTGAATGAATCAGGTAAATAATTCTTCTTTTTCTAATAGTCGCTTGATTAACTGGTTTAAGTTATCAAGCCCTAGCGCCTTTTATCCGCTCGCCGGAAAATTGATTCCTATTTTTTGGACTCTTGCTGCCATCTTTGGTTTAGCTGGTTTGTGGATCAGCTTTTTTGTTGCCCCAGTGGATGCAGTTCAAGGTCAGGGTTATCGCATTATTTTTGTTCATGTCCCCGCTTCATGGATGTCGATGTTTTTATATCTTGTGATGGCTGCATGGGCTGGACTAGGCTTAGTTTTTAATACACGCTTGTCCGCCATGATGGCTCAAGCCCTAGCTCCGATTGGGGCATGGATGGCGTTTCTATCTTTATGGACTGGAGCGTTTTGGGGTAAACCAATGTGGGGCGCTTGGTGGGTTTGGGATGCACGTCTAACCTCCGAATTGATCTTGCTATTTTTATATCTGGGGTTTATTGCCTTACAGGCATCCATTGACAACCCCCGTCGTGCCGATAAAGCAGGCGCTATTTTGGCTCTAGTAGGCGTAGTGAATGTACCGATTATTTATTTCTCAGTGAAATGGTGGAATACCTTGCATCAGGGTGCCTCAGTTTCTCTAACAAAAGCACCCGCAATGGCGCAGACTATGCTGTGGGGAATGCTTTTGATGGCTTTATGTTTTTGGATGTATTCGATTGCGGTCGGTTTGATGCGAGTGCGAGCCATCATTTTGGAGCGTGAGGCACATACTGATTGGGTGAGACAATTGAGCGAGGTCAAGAGCTAATGTGGAATAGTCCAGCAGAATTCTTTGCAATGGGCGGCTACGCGCTGTATGTGTGGAGCAGCTTTGGTGCGTGTGCCCTAGTTCTATTGTTTGAACCCTTGGCAGTACGTGCTCGTTTTAAGGCAATTTTGCAAAGACTCAAGCAAGAACAGTTGGCCGAGCAGTTTGATAGAGAAGGTAGTCAGTGAAGCCGAGACATAAACGCGCATTAATCATTATTGCCGCTCTAGTGGTGATTGGAGTTGCTGCGCTATTGATTCTCAATGCACTCAATAGCAATATTGCTTTGTATGTAACTCCTAGTGATGTTGCTGCAGGTAAGGCTCCACAGGGGCAAGTATTTCGTATTGGCGGCATGGTTAAAGATGGCTCTGTAAAGCGCGATGGATTGACAGTACATTTTGTGATTACTGATCTTGCTAAAGACATTCCAGTTGCTTACACAGGCATCCTTCCAGATTTATTTAAAGAAGGTAAGGGCGCTGTGATTCAAGGTCGTATGAATGCAAATGGAGAATTCATCGCTAGCGAGGTTCTAGCTAAGCATGATGAAAACTATATGCCGCCTGAAGCAAAGCATGCTTTAGACCAAGCTCAAAAAAATGGAAACAATAAATGATTCCTGAGTTTGGGCATTACGCATTAATTCTCGCGCTTTGTGTAGCGCTAATCCAAGGGGTGCTTCCGCTTGTTGGTGCCCACCAAGGCCGCCGTGAGTGGTTAGTACTGGCAAGACCTGCTGCTCAAACCGTCTTCTTACTTCTGGCTATTGCCTTTGTAATTTTAGCTTGGAGTTTTTATAGCAATGACTTTTCAGTTCTTTATGTAGCTGAGCACTCTAATTCTCTGATGCCTGTGATGTATCGTTTGGGTGCTGTGTGGGGTGGGCATGAAGGTTCCTTGCTCTTATGGGTTTTCTTATTAAGCACTTGGACTATTTTGGTGGCTCAACTCTCTAAGGCCTTAGATGAGTTTATGGTTGCTAGGGTAATCGGCGTGTTGGGCTTAGTGACCAGCGGACTAATATTGTTTGTTCTCACAACCTCAAATCCATTTATGCGTTTGCTTCCTGCAGCGCAAGACGGCCGCTCTTTAAACCCACTTTTGCAAGATCCTGGTTTGGTGTTTCATCCGCCGATGTTGTATATGGGATATGTTGGTTTCTCAGTAGCTTTTGCTTTTGCGATTGCCTCTTTGCTATCTGGAAGATTGGATGCAGCTTGGGCGCGCTGGTCCCGGCCGTGGACAACGGCTGCTTGGGTGTTTCTCACCCTCGGTATTGCTCTGGGTTCTTGGTGGGCTTACTACGAACTGGGTTGGGGTGGTTGGTGGTTCTGGGATCCAGTGGAGAACGCATCCTTTATCCCTTGGCTTGTCGGCACTGCGTTATTGCATTCCTTAGCGGTTACAGAAAAACGTGGTGGCTTTAAGAGTTGGACGGTGCTCTTAGCAATTACTGCATTCTCGCTATCTCTATTGGGAACCTTCTTAGTGCGCTCAGGTGTGCTGACATCAGTCCATGCTTTTGCTACTGACCCTAGGCGCGGTATCTTTATCCTGATTTTCTTAGTAGTTGTAGTTGGATCATCTTTAACTCTATATGCATGGCGTGCGCCAAAGAGTTCTCTTGGCGGTAAATTTAGCTTTAGCTCCAGAGAGACATTTATCCTTTTAGGAAACGTCTTTTTGGTTGTGTCTGCTGGCTCGGTATTGCTTGGGACCTTATATCCTTTATTAATCGATGCTCTTCACTTAGGAAAGATTTCAGTAGGCCCCCCTTATTTCAATAGCGTTTTTGTGCCCATCATGATTCCTTTGTTGGTATTAATGGGTGTCGGCCCCTGGACGAGCTGGAAAAATTCAGATCTACCGGCAGTAATCAAACGTTTATGGCTTGCAGGATTAGTTGCAGTTGTTGCCGGCGTTGCTATTCCCATGATGATGGGTGAGTTCACTTGGCTTGCTGGCATTGGTTTCTTATTGGCCTTTTGGGTAATTGCCTCGGGGTGCTTGCAGATTATTCGTCAGGCAAAAGCAGGTAAGCCAACGCGTTCCTTTATTGGTATGCAAGTAGCCCACCTTGGAATTGCTGTATTTGTGATTGGTGTCACGATGGTCGGCGCGTATCAAGAAGAAAAAGATGTTCGCATGTCTGCTGGTGAGATAGTGACAGTAGGTGGGTATCAAATTCAGCTGCAAGGCGTCAATCTCGTGCCAGGGCCAAACTATCAAGCCATGCGTGGTACTTTCTTGCTTAGCAAGAATGGCGGTTCCCAGAAATCCCTGTACCCTGAGAAGCGGAATTATTTCTCTTCAACTATGCCAATGACTGAAGCTGCGATTGATGTTGGTTTGACACGAGACATCTATGTTTCACTTGGCGAAGAGTTGCCTGATAAGTCTTGGGCGGTACGTGTGTATTACAAGCCTTTTGTAGATTGGATCTGGGGCGGCTGTTTGCTGATGGCTCTTGGCGGAGTGTTAGCAATATCTGATAAGCGCTATCGCATCAAATTAAAAAGACAAGCTTCATGAAAGCGAAGTTTTTAATTCCTCTGGTGTTATTTTTGGTCTTGGCAGTATTTCTGGCGATCGGCCTCAATCGTGATCCACATGAGGTGCCATCGCCATTAATTAATAAGCCTGCACCAGCATTTGAGATCCCCCAGTTATCAGACTCGAACCAGTCTTTTTCTCCTGCCAGTATGAAGGGCCAGGTCTGGATATTGAATGTTTGGGCATCTTGGTGTGTAGCTTGCCGCGAAGAGCATCCAGTATTGGTCGAGCTTGCCAAGTCAAAGATGGCACCTATTATTGGTTTGGACTACAAAGATAAGCGTGAAGATGCACTCGCCATGTTGGCTAAACAAGGCAATCCATACTTACTGTCTGCTTTTGATTCCAATGGGCGGGTTGGGATTGATTATGGCGTCTATGGTGTCCCTGAAACCTATGTGATTGATAAGGCCGGCATTATCCGCTTTAAGCATATTGGCCCGATTACGATGGATTTACTCAATAAGAAGATTTATCCATTGATCAGCGAGCTTCAGAAATCATGAAAATATTTTTGCTCATGATTCTCTGTGCGCTGGGCTTTAGCTCATCATTCGCTAAAGATGCTACGCCTTTAGCAGACGACCCTGTGACTGAACAACGCTTGATTAGCATTTCTGAAGAAATGCGTTGCTTGGTTTGTCAGAATGAATCTCTGGCTGGATCGCGCTCTGATTTAGCCAATGATCTCCGACGAGAAATTCGCACTCTGATTAAAGAGGGTAAGAGCGATGATCAAATCAGAAACTTTATGGTTGAGCGCTATGGAGATTTTGTTCTGTACCGTCCACCTGTAAAGCCAATTACCTGGCTTCTTTGGATTGGCCCCTTCATCATTCTTTTGATTGGCATAGCAGTGCTATTTACTTATTTACGCCGCAGAAATAGTGCCGTTACTACCAGCGCCTTATCGGATGATGACAATAAGAGAATTGATGCCTTGCTTAATGCTAAAGATGAGAAGGGGATGCTATGACCACTTTTCTGATCTCCGCCTTTCTATTATTAGCACTAGTACTGCTTCTATTATTACGTCCATTTATGTTCCCGGCAAAAGTAGAGGCAACGTCTCGCCGTCAAATGAATGCCGCTATTTATCGTGAAGAGCTTGAGAAATTAGAGACAGAGCGCACTTCAGGCTCGATCAGCGCTGCTGATTATGAAATTGCCCATGCTGAAATGCGTCAACGCCTCTTTCAGGACACTAACGAGGAGGATGATCGTTCCGTGATGGGTTCAAGCAAGATCACGGTGATTAGTCTATGTCTATTTGTGTCGGTCCTTTCGGCAGGCTTTTATTTCTCATTAGGTGACGCTACTCGTATTGCTGAGCAGAGTAATCAGCAGCCTATGACTCAAGAAGGTGTTGAGGCAATGGTTTCTGAGTTTGCAGCAAAGATGGAAAAAGACCCAACGAATTTGAAGGGCTGGGTCATGTTGGCGCGTTCATATCGCATCTTAGGTCGCAATGAAGACGCTGCAAAGGCTTATGAGCGCGCAGGAGATTTTATTAACTCAGATCCTCAGCTCCTGGCTGATTATGCTGATGTGCTGGCTGCTAATGCCAATGGTAGCTTTGCCGGTAAACCTTTAAAGCTTATCAATCAAGCGCTCAGCTTAGATCCTAACAATCTAATGGCGCTATGGCTCTCTGGAACAGCCTCGTACACTGCTGGAAACTATCAGGCGGCTGTACAAACTTGGGAGAAGCTTGCACAACAGCTACCTCCAGGCTCGGAAGAGGCGCGCTCAATCGCGGAATCTATCTCTGACGCGCGGACTAAGGGCGGGCTCTCGTCTAAAGCTCTTGTTAGTAATAAAGGAATTAGCGGCAAGATTGAGATTTCCGCTGATCTGAAATCGAAATTGAAATCTGGCGATATTGTGATGGTGATTGCGCGCAAGCCAGGTGAACGTATGCCAGTGGCAGTGCTCAAGACTTCGGCTTCAGAGTTTCCGATGAATTTCTCTTTAACGGATGCTTTGGCGATGAACCCAAGTGCACCACTTTCTCAAATTGCTGAAGCCTCTATTGAGGTCAGAATCTCTAAAACCGGGATGGCAAAGCCCGAGCCAGGAGATTTGATTTCAGCCCCGCAAACGGTGAAGGTTGGAGCAAGCAACGTCAGGCTAGTGATTGACCAGGTACGCCAGTAAGTCCTAGTTAGCCCCCTAATTAGGCAGACATTTGCCTATTTTTATCGTCGGGGCATAATGCAAAAAACATTAGAGACTTCTATGAAATCCCTGAAAAAACACTTTTTTAATCCTGTAGCCGTAATGGCCGGCTTTATTGTGGTGATAGCCACTATTTTTAGTATTCTGTGGATCTTGATTCCACCTCCTCCAAAGGTAATAGAGATGGCAGCCGGTTTACCGACTGGTCTTTATTATCAGTTTGGAGAGCGCTTAAAGGCCGAACTCACACAAGATAGGATCAAGCTAGATGTTTTAGAAACTGGTGGATCAGTTGACAATCTGAAGTTGCTGTCAGATACAAAATCAGAGGTAGATTTTGCGATCGTGCAAGGTGGTGTCGCTGATATTGCTCAATATCCTAATCTCGTATCCATTGCCGGAATATTTTATGAGCCAGTTTGGGTTTGGTATCGTGAGGAAGCATTTAAGGGTGAGGGTGGGCTGAAGTTGCTCAATCAATTAAAAGGTAAGCGTGTCTCTATTGGTAATGAGGGTAGTGGCACCTTAGCGCTTAGCAATGCATTGCTAAAAATCAGCGGCCTTTCAGAGGGTCAATTGCGTGCAGAAAAGCTAAAGCCTGATCAGGCTGTAGAAAAGCTGAATCGTGGTGAATTGGATGTAGCGTTTATTGTGGTAGCTGCTGAAGCGCCTATCATCAAAAAATTCTATGAAGTGCCAGGCATTCGTTTAATGAACTTTGAACAGGCAGACGCCTATACACGCAATTTGCCCTACCTTTCCAAAGTAAATGTGCCTAGGGGTTTACTGAGCATTGAGCATGACTTACCACGCCAAGATATACAGGTCATTGCACCTACAGCTACACTAGTTGCAAAGGAGGATATTAGCCCTGCCTTGGTGTCCCTTTTGCTAGGCGCTTCGTACGATATCCTGAAATCGTACTCACGTTTGCAAAAAGTGGGGGAGTTTCCCTCTAGTGTGGGATTAGACTTTCCTTTGCATGTGGATGCAGAGATTTATTTAAAGGACGGACCCTCTTTCTTGCATCGTCACCTGCCATTTTGGACTGCGGTTTGGTTTGGGCGCTTTGTAAAAATTGTGATTCCACTGCTAGTAATTTTCATTCCTTTATTTACATACGTTCCAGCGGTAAAGAACTTTTTCTTAAAGCTCAAGCTTGCACAGGTTTATGAAGAGCTTAAAGTCATTGAGAAAAATGCCCTAAATCCTGAACTCACAGAAAAGAATTTGAAGGATTTGGAGGCAATAGAGCATCGAGTCAGAGGCATGAAAGTTTCAATGATGGATGCCAAGGAATGGTATGACCTTAAGGGGCATATAGGAGATGTGCGAGCACGCTTAAATCTATACGATTGAGATGATTGCCCTAAAATGCCCATATGACCAACGTTATACCAGCGCCAGAACTGACCCCAACTAAAGAGCTTGCTCAAGCTTTGCGGTCGCGGGGATATGTTGTCGCATCAGCCGAGACTGTCGCTGAAATGAGCAAGGTGCCGCTAGCAAATTTGCTGAACTTAACTCAGTTTTGGGAGGGCTTACCGCGCGATCCTTACTTAAAAGATGGTGGCCGTTACCGTTTTCGTCGTCATGCAAGTTATGAGATTGAGGGCGGTCATCTCAATTTAGTGCCACATCGCGCTCATTGGCAGTCTGTTGATTACAACGCTTTACATGGTGGGATTGAGCGTTGGTTTGAACCTGTTCAAACAACTTTATTAAATGATGCTGCCTGGCAGTCTCTTCTGTTGGGACTTGCTCAAGTCTTGAGTGGGCTAAAGCCAGTTAAGACTTGGTCTATAGAGGCCCATCAATTTCGAATTGATACCACTGATGGTATTGGCCGACCAACACCTGAGGGTGCTCACCGTGATGGTGTCGATTTTGTGGCAGTATTTTTACTCGATCGCGTGGGTATTAAGGGTGGAGAAACCAGAATTTTTGATGCCTCTGGTTCTGCTGGTTTACGCTTTACTCTAGCTCAACCATGGTCGGTATTACTCATGAATGATGAGAAAATGATTCATGAGTCAACTCCGATTCAGCCACTTGGAGATTATGGCTATCGGGATACCTTGGTTCTTACCTTTAGATCGAATGGTTTTCAGGATTCTCCAAATCGAAGTCAGCAGTAAAAGCCTTATTCTGGTTCAATACCTGCTTCCTTAATAGCCTTAGCCCATTTTGTAGTCTCTAATTTAATTTTTTGAGCAAGAGCCTCTGGAGTGCCGGGTTGAGTTTCAAAGCCCATTGCAGAAAAACGCTCAATCACATCTTTAGATTTAGCTGCCTCATTAATCACTTTATTCAGTTTAAGAATCGCATCCTTGGGCATATCGGCAGGTCCGAATACAGCAAAAAAGGCGATTAATTCATAGCCTTTAATTCCAAGAGCCTCATTCACGGTAGGCAGTTCTGGAATAGCGGGTGAGCGCTTCAGTGATGTCACCGCAAGACCTCGGATTTTACCTGCCTGTACTTGTGGCAAGCTCACTCCAAAGTCAGATGTGAACATATTGACTTGTCCACCGATAACATCTGTCATCGCATTGGGGCCGCTCTTGTAAGAGACCCCGGTCATTTTGATGTCTGCCGCACTAGCTAGCATTTCTGAGGAAACCCGCTGCGATGTACTAGCATAAGCAAAAGTCATTTTTCCAGGATTGGCTTTAGCAAGCGATACAAATCCATTAAGTGATTTAGCAGGCACATCATTGTTAATAGCAATGATGAGTGGTGCTGAGCCAAGGAATCCAATGGGAGTAAAAGCAGTATCTTGGTTATAAGGTAGATTTTTGACTAAACTTTTGAGTGCAGCATTCGTACTATTGGTTCCAAACAAAATTGTGTAACCATCTGCGGGTGCTTTAGCAACAAAATCAGCACCAATGAGTCCATTCGCTCCAGGGCGATTTTCAATGACCACTGGCTGGCCTAGGAGTTCCGACATTTTGGCTGCAAAGGCCCGACCAATTTGATCGGTTGTACTGCCCGGAGCAAATGGAACAATGGCCTTAATGGGTTTGGATGGATAGTTATCGGCCAGCGCTAGAGTGCTTCCAAGGCCAATTGAAAGGGCGACACCCAGTTTGATTAAATACCCCAAAATGCGATTATTTTTCATGCTGTCTCCATTGGTTTTTTCTTAGTGTAGCGGGTCTTCGCTATTAGGGCGAGTAAAATGGGTTCAAGTTTTTACTGATACCTTATGCACTTTCGATCGGTTGGTTACACCCCCCTCATGCTCATGGCACAAACCTGTGCCTTATTGGGCTTTGCATGCTACGCAGTAGTTCTCACTACCTTGCAGGAGGAGTGGCATTTAAGTAATCTGGAGTCTGGCTTAATTGCTAGCGCATTTTTCTTTGGGTATATGTTGGCGGTCCCTTTGGCGACTGCATTAACAGATCGAGTCGATGCACGTAAGGTCTATTTAATCGGTGGCCTCTCTGCAACCTGTGGTCTTTTAGGTATGGGATTATTAGCATTCAATTTTTGGACAGCATTATTTTTCATGGCGATCAATGGCGCTGGTCTTGCTGGAACTTATATGCCTGGTCTCAAAATTTTGTCAGACCGAATTCAGTCTGGTGAGCTTACGCGTCACATTGCCTTCTATACCGCCTTCTTTGGGATTGGTACTGGATTTTCTTATTTATGTTCAGGCTGGATCTTAAGTGTGCTTGATTGGCATTATGTCTTTGGCATCATTGCACTTGGACCGTTCACAGCATTTTTGATTGTGTTGCTTTTGATTCCTCCGCTGCAACATGAGAAGTGGAAGGGATCAATCCAAATTCGCTTGCGTGACATCTTTCCGATCAACAAATGGAAATTAGTATTGCAAGATAAAAAAGCCTCAGGCTTTATTTTTGGGTATACCGCCCATTCCTTGGAGCTATTTGCATCTAGAAGTTGGCTCGTAGCCTTCTTTGTGTTTTGTGCAGCAGTGACTGGAGAGTCATTTCTCTTGGCGGCTACAACTTTGGCAGGGGTCATTAATTTCTTTGGGGTTCCTGCATCCATTCTCGGTAATGAGATTGCGCTTCGTATAGGGCGTCAAAAGTGGGTATGTATTGTGATGCTCACGAGTGCAGTTTTAGGAATCGCACTAGCTTGCTCTACGGGCCAATCTTGGTGGCTGATTGTTGCTTTTGCTATTGGACATGCCATTTTTATTATGGCTGATTCTGCAACCTTAACTGCAGGCTTGGTTATTAGCGCCAAAGAAGATATTAAAGGTGCTGCAATGGGTTTACATTCTCTGATGGGCTTTGGTGGCGGTATGTTAGGCCCTGCGATTTTTGGTTTTGTCTTGGATATTTCAGGTTCACGTTCATCACAAGCTGCATGGGTTTGGGCCTATGTCGCTGTGGTCATATGGGGCGTTCTATTTGTTTTATATGAACGTCGTAATGGCTGGGTTGGTAAAGCGGCTCAATGAGTAAGACGCTTACTTGTTATCACTGCTCCAGCCCAATTTCGCCTAGCGAATTAATAGAATCAGACTTGGCTGGCGTACGCCATACGTTTTGTTGCCCTGGTTGTATGGCGATTGCCCAAACCATTCATGGCGAAGGCTTAGAAGTTTTTTACGCTAGACGATCACAGTCAGGCGATAAGCCAGCAGCCTACCTTGCTCTTAATGCAATCCCAGAAAAACTGAAGCCCTATGATGACCCGTCTTTACTGGGTCGTTTTACGAGACCCTCTCGCGATATTGGCGATCTAGAGACAACACTACGTTTGGAGAAAATTCGGTGTGCAGCATGTGTTTGGTTATGCGAGCAACATCTACGACGTACCGATGGTGTGAAAGATGTGCAGATTAATTACGTCACACAAAAAGTCATTGTGCGATTCTCACCAAGTAAAACAAGTCTAGCAAGATTACTTTTTGAGATCGAGCGTGTTGGTTATGAGGCCTGGCCTTTTGAACCGTCTTTAGTTTTAGACCGCGCAAAAAAAGAGCGACGGCAGTTACTTACGCGTTTAGGTGTAGCAATGCTAGGCATGATGCAAGTCATGATGTATGCGTGGCCCACGTATGTTGGTGCGGATATTACGCCAGAGTTTGATTTGTTACTAGGTTGGACTAGTTGGGCTCTTACAGTGCCGGTGATGGTGTATTCCGCGGGGCCTATCTTTCAGGCTGCATGGCGTAGTGTGCAGTCATTTAGGCAAACTCATATGCTGGGCATGGATGTACCCATTGCCATTGCTTTAGCTTTAGCGTTTACAGCCGGCACGATTAATTTAATCACGGGTTCGGGCCAGAGTTATTTTGATTCAATCACCATGTTTGTAGCATTTATTTTGGCTGCAAGATATGTTGAGTTGCTGGCAAGACAAGATGCGCAAGGTGGTGCAGAAGCGCTTGCAAAGCAATTGCCTGCAACTTGTGAGCGTGCAATCAATTTTCCATCATCCCAAGAGATTGAGGTAGTGCCAGTGGTTAATTGCAAGTCTGGTGAAGTGCTACGTGTATCACCTGGCGAAGTGGTTCCCGCAGATGGCGTCTTAATTGAAAATCCCAGTGCACTAGATGAATCTTTACTCACTGGGGAATCTAAGCCGGTAGAAAAAAAGATTGGTGACCCTGTTTATGCAGGAACGCATAACATTCTCAACCCTTTGTTTATGAGAATTGATGCCGTTGGACAATCTACCCGCATTGCGGGTATTGCATCATTATTGGATCAAGCATTACTTGCCAAGCCAGTCATGGTAAGTCTGGCTGAGAAGTGGGCGGCATACTTCGTTGCCTTCTTATTGCTGAGCGCATTTATCTCATCAGCAATTTGGCTATATTTTGATCCTAGCCAAGCTTGGACTGTATTGGTTTCTGTCTTGGTAGCCAGTTGCCCTTGCGCTCTATCGCTTGCTGTACCGACAGCTATGGCAGCAGCACAAGGCGCAGTGACGAAATTGGGATTACTGATTGTGCGCGCTCATGTTCTTGAGGGCTTGGTTAAAGCGACTGATCTTGTATTAGATAAGACTGGCACTTTAACAATGGGACAGCCTGAGCTACAAGAAATCATTCATTTGCGATCCGGTTATCGTCGTGAAGATGCACTTGCTCTAGCAGCGGCATTAGAAGCTGGCCAAAGACATCCGCTAGCCCTTTCTGTATTACATGCAGCCCACTTGGAGGGTTTGGTATTGCCAAATTTAAATGACCCGGTGATCAATCAATTGGGTAAGGGTTTAATTTCAGGCTCATATCGCTTGGGTAGCGCAGCTTGGCTTGGAATAGAGCAAGATGGAAGTGTTGGGCAGTATGGTCAAGTGCATTTAGTGGATGAGCAGGGGCTGATTGCGAGCTTTATTTTCTTGGATACACCAAGACCAGGGTTGTCGCAATTTCTGAAGACGGTTAAATCTCGAAACATTCATGTGCACTTAGTGTCTGGTGATGATCCAGCAACAGTTGCTTGGTGGGCACATCATGTAGGTATTGAAAATTATCAAGGTGCTTGTACCCCTGAGGATAAGTATGACTTTATTGAGCGTCTGCAAAAAGATCATCATTTTGTGTGGGCAGTTGGTGATGGCGTAAACGACGCACCATTATTGGCGCGCGCTGATATCTCAATTGCGGTTGGCGCTGGCGCTCCTTTGGCTGCTGCTGGTGCAGATGCCATTCTGACCGCCGTATCCTTAGAGCCTTTGGCAAAAACTCTGCGTTTAGCCGATAAGACTCAAGCAATCATTAAGCAAAATTTATTGTGGGCACTAATCTATAACTTGCTTGCCATTCCGGCTGCGATGATGGGCTTAGTCAATCCATGGGTGGCCGGCATCGGAATGTCTTTATCTTCACTTGCGGTCACTTTAAACGCCTGGCGTTTACGAAAAGCTTAGACTATAGGGATGGAAAGCTTATTTCTTTTAATACCCTTGTCCTTGATTTTAGTGGGTCTCTTAGCGTGGATTTTGCACTGGTCAATTAAGAGTGGCCAGTTTGATGATTTAGATGGTCCAGGCCAGTCTATTCTGATGGATGATGATGCTCCGCCGACCAAGAAAGTCAGTGAAAACTCTCAAAAATAGCTATATAAAAATTCAATCTTTCTGAATTCTCCAAGCTGCTGATAGGGCAGCCAGTATTTTGACCCATCCTTTTTGATATAGATCAAACCCCCTTGTAAACCTTACTTTGATAATTAATCCAGTCTATTTGGATTATGTCGCTGTTTGGTCACAAAAAAGGAGAAACCATGGGACTTACCGTGGGGAGCAATCAAGATACCTTCAATTACAAGGTTGTCAGCCAATTTGCCATCGTTACTGTGCTTTGGGGAATTGTTGGCATGCTCGTGGGGGTCATCCTCGCAGCTCAGCTGATCTGGCCTGAAATTACTTTTAATATTCCATGGCTTAGCTATGGCCGCCTACGTCCTTTACATACCAATGCAGTCATTTTTGCCTTTGGCGGTTCTGCCTTATTTGCAACGTCCTACTATATTGTTCAGCGTACTTGTCAGGTGCGACTATTCTGTGACAAGTTGGCAGCATTCACCTTTTGGGGTTGGCAGGCTGTCATTGTTGCTGCGGCCATCACTTTGCCATTAGGTATCACTACCTCTAAGGAATATGCAGAACTAGAGTGGCCAATTGACTTATTAATTACCGTAGTTTGGGTTGCCTACGCAATTGTGTTCTTTGGTACTGTGATTAAGCGTAAGACGAAGCATATTTACGTTTCAAACTGGTTCTTTGGCGCATATATTTTGACGATTGCTGTATTGCATATCGTCAACAATATTGAGATGCCAGCAAGCCTGTTTAAGTCTTATTCTGCATATGCTGGCGCGCAAGATGCCATGATTCAATGGTGGTATGGACATAATGCAGTGGGCTTTTTCTTGACCACGAGCTTCTTGGGCATTATGTATTACTTCATTCCAAAGCAAGCCGAGCGTCCAATCTACTCATATCGCCTATCTATTGTTCACTTCTGGGCTTTGAACTTTACCTATATGTGGGCAGGACCTCATCACCTGCAACACACCTCATTGCCAGACTGGACTCAGTCTTTAGGTATGGTGTTCTCACTGATTTTATTGGCTCCCTCATGGGGCGGCATGATCAATGGCATCATGACTTTATCTGGTGCTTGGTATAAATTACGTCGCGACCCCATCTTGAAATTCTTGGTGGTAGCATTGTCCTTCTATGGCATGTCTACCTTTGAAGGTTCGATGATGTCGATTAAGACTGTGAATAGCTTGTCTCATTACACAGACTGGACTATTGGCCACGTTCACTCTGGCGCTTTAGGTTGGGTTGCCATGATCACTATCGGTTCTCTCTATTACCTTATTCCGCGTCTAGTAGGCCAGCGCGATATGTACAGCACCAAGTTAATCGAAGTGCACTTCTGGATTGCAACCATTGGTGTAGTGATTTATATCGCTGCAATGTGGATTGCTGGTGTGATGCAGGGTTTGATGTGGAGAGCATTCGAGCCAGATGGAACTTTGACTTATAGCTTTGTTGAATCCGTTAAAGCAACCTATCCCTTCTATGTGATTCGTTTATTGGGCGGCTTGTGCTACTTAAGCGGTATGTTGCTCATGGCTTACAACGTATATAAGACAGTGATTGGTAAGAAATTCATTGATGCTGCGATTCCACAAGCGTCTATAGCTGCTCATTAAGGATAAGAACATGTCAGAACAACGTCGATTTTTCTCCCACGATACGCTTGAGCGTAATGTTGGTTGGTTGATCATCGCTACCATCGCAGCAATCTCAGTTGCTGGCTTGGTGCAGATCGTTCCTTTATTCTTCCAGCATTCCACTACTGAGCCAAGCCCCGGAATTGAGCCTTATTCAGCTTTGCGTTTAGCAGGTCGCGATATCTATCAGCGTGAAGGTTGCTTAGGCTGTCACTCACAACAGATTCGGACGCTACGTTCGGAGGTAGAGCGTTATGGCCCTTACTCATTAGCTGGTGAATCTGTATTTGATCACCCATTTTTATGGGGCAGTAAGCGTACTGGACCGGATTTAGCTCGTGTGGGCGGTCGCTATTCAGACGACTGGCATCGCATCCACTTGCGTAACCCACGCGATGTGGTGCCTGAGTCTAATATGCCCGCATATCCGTACTTGCAAAAGCCAGCAGCTGCCGACACGATTGCTTCACATATGACTGCAATGCGTCGCTTAGGTGTTCCGTATACCGATGAGCAGATTGCAAATGCACCTAAAGAGTTAGAAGGTAAAACTGAAGAAGATGCTTTGATTGCATATCTTCAGGGCCTTGGCGTCAATCGTAGATACATCATTGTTGACGAGGTAGTTGCTAAGTAATTCTTAGTAATGGAGAAAATATGCAAAATATCGCCCCTTATCTCTCAGCAATCTCTACCGTGCTTGGCTTGGTAGTTTTTTTAGGAATCATTTGGTGGGCTTGGTCTGCAAAAAGACAAGCTGCCAATCAAGAATCCGCCGAACTTCCGTTCGATCTTCCCGATGAATTCAGTAAGGATAAATCATGAGTGACTTTCTTGGTGCCGGTTGGAGTGCCTATATCGCCTTAGTAACACTGGTCGGTATTATTTGGTGCGTCTGGCTATTATTTTCTCAACGTAAAGCCAAGGTTATTCACACAGCTGACGGTGCAGTAGCTGATACTGGTCACGTTTGGGATGATGATTTGCGTGAGTTAAATAATCCATTACCACGTTGGTGGATGTGGATGTTCCTGCTCTCATGCATCTTTGCATTGGTTTATCTTGTGCTGTATCCAGGTTTAGGTTCTTATCCTGGTATTTTGGGTTACAGCACAGATGGCGCTCTGATGCAGTCAATGACAACAGCAAACGACGAACTGAAGCCTGTATATGCAAAGTATATGAAGATGGATATCGAGCAAGTTGCTGCTGATCCTAAAGCGCGTGAGATGGGTCAGCGCTTGTTTCTAAATTCCTGCGCACAATGCCACGGCTCAGACGCCGGTGGCTCAAAGGGCTTTCCTAATTTGACAGACCGTGATTGGTTATACGGCGGTTCACCAGAAAATATCAAGACTACGATTATTAATGGACGTGGCGGTGTAATGCCTCCATTCCCACAATTGGATAGTAAGCAGATTGTGGAGGTAGCGAACTACGTTCGTAGCCTTTCTGGACTGCCAGCTAATGATCTTAAAGTGGCAAGTGGAGCAGATCTATTTAAGTCAAATTGTGCAGCTTGTCATGGTGCCGATGGTAAGGGCAATATTGCCTTGGGTGCCCCGAACTTAACTGATAAGACCTGGTTATATGGTGGCTCGGAAGCGGTGATTGTTGAGACCATTACCAAAGGTCGCATGGCAATGATGCCTGCTCAGGACAAAGTATTGAGCCCTGAGAAGATTCACTTGCTGACTGCCTACGTTTGGGGCCTCTCTAATAATAAGCAATCACCAGACGCAAAGTAAGCGGTGCCAAGTAATACGCCGGGTGGAAAGCCTATTCCGATTGAAGTGATAGAGGAATCTCTTTATGAGGTCCGGCGTAAGATTTACCCGCGCTCGGTAAGTGGACTCTTTGCACGTTGGCGCATCATTCTGGTAATTGCCACGCAATTACTGTTTTACGGTTTGCCATGGCTTAGTTGGAATGATCGCCAAGCAGTTCTCTTTGATTTAATTCAACGTAAGTTTTACATCTTTGGCCTAGTACTCTGGCCACAAGACGTGATCTACCTCACGCTCTTATTAATTCTGTCTGCACTAGCTTTATTTCTCTTTACTGCAGTGGCCGGCCGTTTATTCTGCGGCTACGCTTGTCCACAAACGGTCTACACCGAAATCTTTATGTGGATTGAACGCAAGGTTGAAGGGGATCGTTTTGCACGCATTCGTTTGGACGGTGAAGAATGGCCTTGGGGTTTTACAAAATGGCGTCTGAAGATCACTAAACATTTTCTTTGGTTGCTCATCGCATTCTGGACAGGCTTTACCTTCATTGGTTATTTCACTCCCATTGAAACCTTAGGTTCCGCATTAATCCATTTGTCTTTGGGCCCTTGGCAAACCTTCTGGCTCTGCTTTTATAGCTTTGCTACCTGGGGTAATGCAGGCTTTATGCGTGAGCAGGTCTGCAAGTACATGTGCCCGTATGCGCGCTTCCAAAGTGTGATGGTCGATAAAGATACTTTCTTGGTTACATACGACAAAGTACGTGGCGAGCCAAGAGGTAGTCGCAGTAAATCTGCTGATCATGGCTCTATGGGCTTGGGCGATTGCGTGGACTGTAGTATCTGTGTACAAGTATGTCCAACTGGCATTGATATTCGTGATGGCATGCAATACATGTGTATTGGTTGCGGTGCATGTATTGACGCTTGTGATCAAGTAATGGAAAAAGTGGATTATCCAAAGGGACTGATCCGTTATACAACTGAACGTGCGATTGAAGATCAAGCATCTAATCAGAGTGCAATCAAACATATCTTGCGCCCAAGAGTTTTGATTTATACCGCCTTTATTACTGTGCTTGCTTCTGCCTTCTTGATCTCATTGGTAACGCGTAATCCGTTGCGGGTCGATATCATGCGGGATCGTGGTGCCTTAGCTCGTGAAGTTGAAGGTGTGCGGATTGAGAATATTTACCGCATTCAGATCATGAATGCCTCCGAGCATCCGATGAAAGTGCAGATTAAGGCAGCGGGCTTAGATGATTTGCGGATTCTAAACTCTCAGGGTAAAGAAATCTCCGAGATTAATGTGGGCCCAGCGAGCAATCAGTTGCTCCCAGTAAAGGTTAGCAGCACAATTGGTCAAAATCTTTCAGGGAATTATCCGATTCATTTTGATGTAGTGGCGCAAGAACTTGTAGGTGATAAGGCAATCATGAGAACTCGCGAAGAGAAGTCTACTTTTATTATTCCCCGTTAAACATAGAGGCAATGAAGAGGATGCATATGACAGAACAGCAAACTACAAAACCTTGGTGGAAGCAGTTATGGCCTTGGTTACTGATTAGCGGACCAGCAGTAGCAATGGTTGGCTGCATTATTACTATTTGGCTAGCTCTGAATCTTCACGTTGATAAACCTTTGCGCGAAGGTGTCGTGAAGCAGGGCTTAAAAGTAGAGCAGCTTAAAGACGCGCAGGCAAACAAATGAAATACCGCTTGCTGATCTGGATCTTGTGGCCATCTTTCTTGGTGGCAGGCATGGCAGAGGGCTTGTTATTTACGGTGATTCATCCGCAAGACTTATTATTTTTTGGACATCATCCCGATATATCAGATGAGGGTATCTACACCATTGGTTTTTTTATGATTTGGATCTTTTGTGCAGTCTCTAGTGCTTTAACTGCCTATATCCTGCCTGGTATTGAGGCACCGGATACTAAAGACGTCGATCGTGGCTTGCTTTAAACCTGTTTCAGAGGCACTTCAGTGTGGCAGCCATGCCTATCAGGGTTCGGAATACCGGCTAATTCGTATAAGCCGTCCATATCAATGAGTTTAATATGACGTTGTTTAATCTGAATCAAGCCAGACTCCGCAAAGCGCGAGAGCATCCGACTGACAGTTTCAATTTGAATACCAAGATAGCTGCCAATCTCTACACGACTCATGCGCAAATCGAATTCATTATTGAGGTAACCGCGGGCTGCTAAACGTTGTGAGAGACTGAGTAAGAATGCTGCCAATCTTTCTTCGGCTCGCATCGTACCCAGGGAAAGTAAATGACGTTGATCTTGAGTCAGCTCGCGACTCATGATCTTATGAAACTGATTTTGTAGCACTGGAAGCTGACGGGCTAAATCTTCAAAGGCATCATAGCGAATAATGCAAACTTCACTTTCCTCTAATGCAATCGCATCTGATTGATAGTGACCTTCGCCGATGCCATCAAGACCCAGGATTTCACCGGGAAGATGAAAGCCAATGACTTGTTGACGACCATCTTGTAGACAATATTCTGTTTTGAGTGTGCCAAAGCGAACGCTATAGACTGAGCTTAAGGGGTCACCATGGCGGTAGAGACTTTCACCTTTTTGGAGGTGGACACGCTCTTTGATTAAGCTATCCACTCTAGAAACATCGCTGCTACTAAGTCCAACGGGAAGGCAAAACTGACCCAGCACGCAGACCGAGCATTTGCTGGTTGGGGAGTCAGTAGGTTTGTAATTCATCTTGGAGCTAATTATCAAGCAGTTTATTCTATTAATATGAAAATCAGCACTTTCACCTATTCTTTCTTGTGTCGATGCTAACCAGCAGCCTTCTTTTGGCAGTCTTCCTGGGGGCCTTAGTTAGTGGCTGGCATTGCGCTTTGATGTGTGGAGGTATCGCAGCTGCCATTGAGCGACCAATCGCCTCAGAGAGTCTTTTAAGGCCAAAATCTGAGCTTTTTTACCTACAGCTAGTCATGCATCTAGGACGGGTAGCAACATACGTCATATTGGGGGCGATTGCTGCGTGGGTAGGGGTGGTAGTTTGGCAACAAAACATCATTCCCATTCAACGCCCCTTATTTGCTTTCACCTCTCTCATTTTGATCTGGATGGGTTTTCGTCTCTTGCGTTTAGGAAAGTCGGAGGGACTTCTGGGGGGTAGGTGGTTAAGCACCAAAATTGCAGGCTATTGGGCTAAATATTTAGGACAAATGGCCAGCGGACCTTCACGCTGGTTTAGCGGCATGCTTTGGGGTTTGGTCCCCTGTGGTTTGGTCTACAGTGTTTTGCCACTGGCATTTCTCTCTGGTGATGTGACAACAGGTGCAGCATTGATGCTTGCATTTGGTTTGGGGACGCTACCCAACTTATTGTTGATTTCTAAATTCTCTGCGGCCCTAACGCAATTTGGCCAATATATCTGGGTACGCTATTTCGCCGCTACATTGCTATTTACTGCTGGCGGATTTGGTTTGTTCCGCGCCTGGACTTTGCCAGAAGCTTTATTAAAAGGCGGCTTCTGTATTTCTTGAGTAGACCGCTTAAGAATGTAAGGCTGCTTCTATTCCAGAAATCAGATCAGGGTAGAGGGATCCCTGTGGCAGTTTCTCAATAAAGCCGCTGCGCTGCGCCATTTCATAGGGTTGATGATCAAGACCACAAATGATGAAGCGGATATTACGTACCTTACAAAGATGCGCTAATTCAGAGATTGTATCTATGCCCGAGGTATCAACATAGATCACATTTTTGAGGTCAAGTAGCAGGGTTTGAGATGGTAAGTTTTCCTCAATCTTCTCTAAGAGTTTGACCGCCCCAAAGAAGATGGCTCCATGGATGCGGTAGGCATCAATGCGGCCTCGCTGATTTTCTAGTGCAGGAAAATGATTTGCTTCAGCAATTTCGCAGCGAGATAGGCTGGAGATTCTATAAATAAAAGTGATGAATGCAGACAATAAACCAACTTGAACTGCGACCGTCAGATCCATCACTACTGTTAATAGAAAAACACTCAAGATGGTAATGCGATAAGGTAAACGGAACTGCTTGAGCTCAATGAATTTTTTCCACTCACCCATATTCCAGGCAACATACATCAAGATTGCAGCAAGACCTGCCAAAGGAATATCTTTTGCAAGAGGCGCTGCAAATAGAATAATGATGAGTAAGGTGAGTGCGTGCACAATACCGGCAATTGGGGTACTCGCGCCACTTTCAACATTAGTTACAGTTCTTGCAATGGTGCCGGTTGCAGGCATTCCACCAAAGAAAGGAGTCACCACATTAGCGACCCCTTGCGCCATTAGCTCTTGATTGGAATTATGGCGATCATGAATCAAGCTATCAGCAATACGAGCACAGAGCAGGGACTCAATTGCACCAAGTAAAGCGAGAGTGAGGGCTGGAGCGAGCATAAATTGAGCGTTATCCCAGCTAATTGGGATCCACTCAAAATGGGGTAGTCCAGAAGGAATACCACCAAAGCGACTACCAATTGTATCTATTGGTAAGTCCCACAGCGTAGTGACGACTGTTGCCACTACCATCGCAATCACAGTACCGGGAATATGACTTAAATGCCCAAAGTGTTTATGAAATAGTTTCCACAAAATAATGACTGCAAGGCTACCGCAGGCAACTGAAAGTGCAATTGGGTTGAAGGTGTCAGCTGCTTGATAAAGTGTTTGTAGGGCCGGAAAAAATTGCGCTGGCATCTTATCAATGCTGAGCCCAAAGAAATCCTTGAGTTGCGATAAGCCAATCAAAAAAGCAATGCCATTGGTAAAGCCAATAATGACGGCGATGGGGATAAAGCGCACCAGCGTTCCCAAGCGGAATGCGCCCATCAAAATCAGAAATATGCCTGACATTGCTGTGGCTAGCAGCAAATTGGAGACGCCATAGCGCTCAACAATACCGTACACAATCACAATGAATGCGCCTGCTGGACCACCGATTTGAACGCGACTACCGCCTAGAAGAGAAATGAGCCCTCCAGCAATAATGGCAGTAAAAATACCCGCTTCTGGTTTGAGTCCACTGGCGATAGCAAATGCCATTGCTAAAGGTAGCGCCACAATCCCCACAGTGATTCCCGCTAATACATCTTTGGCAAATAGCGTTTTGCTATAGCCAGCAAAAGATGTCAGGATCTTGGGTTGAATGAACATGTTGATGTTCGCTAAGCGCTATTTATGAAAAGCGGTTGCCAATCCAGTAGGCAATCCCAGCAGCTAGCGCAGTAACGAAGCTTCCCCAGGCAATATCAATGAATGCTAGCCGGGTTGGAAAGTCTCTAATGACGGCAAGATTAGTCAGATCGTAAGTCATATAACAAAACAGACCGAATAAAGCACCAAATTGCAATGCATACATCAATGACTGTTTTGAAAGGGCCGGAAGGATGACAAAAATAGTCGCACCTAATGCATAGAGTAGATAGAAGGCTAGTCCTGCAATGAGTTTAGGTTCGGCGGCCATCAAATCGCCCATCTCATCTCGATAGAGGCTTTTAGCAATCCCCAGGAGCCAAATGAGATCGATGGCAAGCATGGTGAATAAAAATGAACCGTAGATAGCGAAATACTTGAGCAATTCAGTTACCCTTTCAAGCTGTTATAGCCTAATAATAAGCATTATGATGGAAAGTGTAGATCAGTAGTTCAATTTAAAGGGAGTCAATTATGTTTAAGCATTTATTGGTGCCGGTCGATGGCTCGGATGTCAGCAAAAAGTCTTTGAAGAAGGTGGCTGAGCTTGCAAAAGCCGATGGCGCTGCAGTGACCTTAGTTTATATATCTGACCCTTTACCCCCGATGGTGTACTCCGATAGCACTATGGGTTATGGAATTACCCAAAAAGATCACCAGAAGGTATGTGAGGCTTATGCAAAAGATGTTTTCAAAAAAGCTGCTACCGCGCTTGGTGCAAGTATTAAAGCAAAGGCACTCCATATCTCCAATACCAATTTATCTGAAGGTATTTTAGATGGCGCTAAAAAAGCAAAAGCTGATGTCATTGTGATGGCTTCGCATAAGCGCACAGGTATCAAAGGTATTTTGCTTGGCAGTGAAACACATGAAGTAATTGTGCATTCCAAGTTGCCGGTATTAGTTCTTGGTTAATGAAGTCACTTAAGCAACGTTAAAGCAATAGGGTCCACATGGACCCTATTTTATTGGCGATCAGTTGTGTTTGATGGGGCTTCCCAGTAACAGAATTTCTCTTGTGAGTTGGCCGCTCTCATTGTTACGCATAGACCATAAATCTAGCTGAGTCTTCGCTGCGTACGGGTCAACATACACACCATTTTTCCTGAGCTCAAAATGAAGATGTGGACCAGTAGATCTTCCGGTAGATCCAACATAACCAATTTCTAAACCACGACGCACTTCATTGCCAACTTTAAGTTCAACGTTGTAGTTACTTAAATGAGCATAGTAAGTATGATAGTTGCCAGGATGCTCCAAGATAATTAAATTTCCAAAAGCGCCGCTATAGCCAAGATGGGCAACTTTGCCATTGGCTACACTGAAGACAGGCGTTCCGGTTGGAGCTGCATAATCAATGCCCATATGGGTACGATAGCGTTGCTTGGGCGACGCCGTTTGGGCTGCTGGAGCGCTATTGCTTGGTCGCTTACTCCCAGCGCGTACGCTGCCAACGCCGCGTGAGATACGTCTGTAGCTTAGTGGATTAGTCCAAAAAGATCGCTCTAAAGATTCTCCGCTGCCAGTAAAAAATCCGCCGGGGATATCATTACGATCGACCCAGTAGGCGCTTGCAAATACTTCTTTATTCTCTGGATCAATAATCTCAGTAGCCCAGATTTGCGCCCATCGCTCGCGGTCACCAAAATCAACAATTAAACGTACTACGCTATTAGTATTTTCTAGCGAACTATTGTCTTCGGGGTAAATCTGTTTAATCAGAGAATTCAATTCCCAAACCAATTCGACTGGCAGAATATCTCCAACTTTACGTGGATCATATAAAACATCGCGCAATGGAAGTTGTATCTCAGTGAGATGTTTCGATTCATTCTTAAGATAATCCTGCTGAACCAGGAATCCACCAAAAGCAGAGGGTGTGAATGTCCATACCTCTGTTTTATTGTCTTGAATAGGGCCATTCATAATGCTGAGGGAGTCAAAGCGATTGCGACTACCGAATGCGGCAGCGTAAGGAATGCAGTCCCCGCGCATTCGATCAAAGAATGTCTTCGTTTGGTTTTTGAAAAACTCTGAAAATGCTTGGTTGTCGATGCCGATGCTGGAGGGCAAATTATCTTCATTAAAATTGCGTCTCAGACAGCCCTGAATGACTCGATAGTCAAGGTTACTGGCGCTATCAAGATCTATCTCATTCGGATCTTTACGCTGAAACAGGGCAGGATTCAGACTATTGGTTTTTGAGGATCCTGTTGCGGCACTATCTTTGAAGCCAACGGGTTTTGTATTTTGGATAATTACTTTTTTATTGCTTTGGTTTGATTGCGCCTGAACTGAAGATATAACCCCAGGCAGTCCGCTGAGGCAGGTATATCCAATCAGAATGAGTGCTCCTCTCAACAGGAGTGAGCTACGAGTTACTTTTTTATTCACCCCGTAATTATCTAATAATGTGAGTCAGTACTTCGATAATCATGTTGTAGTGCAGCAAATTCAATTTAATCTTGATCTGGCGCGATCTTGAGCACAGCAAATGCAGCCTTGAGGCGCTCTTCATAATTCCGCTTCATGATTGCTGCCTCCTCGGGGCTCCAGCTCCGAAGGCCTTCACCCTTATTGATACCAGTTTTGCCAGTTTTCACTAAGTTAGTGATGCAAGTTGGGGGCGCGGTGATATTGGATAGAGATGGGTAAATCAATTCTGCAGCTAGGGTCATACCTTCCCATCCGGAAATTTCTTTTTGCGTCATTGGTCCAACAGCGGCATAGCGAAAGCCAAAGCTATAACGAACAGCAGTATCAATATCTTCTGGTGTTGCAATTCCATCTTGTAATAGAGAAAGCGCTTCACGCATCAAGGCATGTTGAATGCGATTGGCTAAGAATCCCGGAATGTCCTTTTTGACTAGCACTGGTTTTTTACCGTGTACTCGATAGAGCTCGCATACTTGATTTGCTATATCTGGATCGGAGTCTTTTCCCAGCACAATTTCTACTAAAGGCACGATATGTGCCGGCATGAAATAGTGGGTATTGAGCATGCGATGCGCAGTCTTAAGATCCTTCGCTATTTCGCTGATTGGAAAGCCTGAGCTATTGCTGCCAATTGCTATGTGTGATGGCACGCGTTGATCAAGGTCGGCAAAAATTGCTTTTTTAAGATCCAAGTGTTCAGAAATAGTTTCAATGATTAATGTAGTATCTTCCCAGTCATTCCATTCGGCTATGCTGCCGGCACGCAGGCTTGCTCCAAGCTGTTGCCAATCAGTGTTGATAGACTTGGCACAGGCCTGAATTGCCTCAAAGCACTTTTCGGCTTTTTCTGGAGACCGCCCCAAAATGACGGTATTAGTCCCATAGGCTAGAAATCCTGCTGCTATACCTATACCCATAGTTCCAGTTCCAATGACAACAACTTTACCCATAGCCTACTCACTAGTTAGTTACCTAATAGCTGAATTATTCCCTATTCGGACAGATGCCGACTAGTTAAATTATCGATACAATCATTTTTTGAATTAAGGAGTCCAGATGCCGATTATTGAATCCGTTCAGGTTGCTTCAGTAGCCGTTCCGCTAGATAAAGTGACCTCATTTTCTACTCGTACTGTTTCTGAGCGTCACTATTGCCTGGTAAAGGTACGTGGCAAGGATGGTAATGAGGGTATTGGCTTTTGTTATGTTGGTAGCGCTGGTGGAGATATTGCCAAAATTGCTGTCGAGCAACTCTTGGCGCCAAAGCTAATTGGCCAAAATAGCCATCGCAGTGAAGGTCTGTGGATGGAGATGTATAACGAATCCATTTTGCAGGGACGTACTGGTGCAGTTATGCGCGGTATCTCGATCTTGGATACAGCACTTTGGGATTTAAATGCGCGTTCAGTAGGCCTACCTTTGCACCAATATCTGGGTTCTGTGGTGGATGATCGAGTCCCTGCATACGCAAGTGGTGGCTATTACCTTGAGGGTAAAACTCCAGCCAAGCTTGGTAAGGAAATGGAGTCTTACGTAAAGCAGGGCTTCAAAGCCGTCAAGATGAAAGTAGGTCGTCTATCACCTGCCGAAGAAGAGGCACGAGTAGCAGCGGCTCGTAAGGCCGTTGGTGATGATGTTTTGCTGACCCTAGATGCTAATAATGCTTGGCGTGATTTACCTACCGCACTAGAGTATGTGCGTCGTTTTGAAGCCTACAACCCATATTGGATTGAAGAGCCATTTTCACCAGATGCGATTGATTTACATGCTGCTCTTGCTCGTCTGACTAAGATTAATGTTGCTACCGGCGAAATGGAAGCAGGTCGTTGGCGTTTTAGAGAGTTGATTGATGCTGGCGGCGCAATGATTTTGCAATCCGATGCTGCTGTCTGTGGCGGAATTACAGAGTGGCGCAGGATTTCAGCATATGCGGATTTGAAGGGCGTCATCGTTTGCCCTCACTGGATGCATGATCTACATGCACCATTAGTTGCTGCTACACCCAATGCCCGTTTTGTGGAATTTTTCTTGGATGATCAAGTTCTCAATTTCCGTAGATTGATCAATAAGCAATTGACTTTCAAGAATGGTGATCTGATCTTGCACAAAACACCAGGATTAGGCTTTGAGTTTGATGAGGCTGCAGTCAAGAAGTATGCTGGCAAGGCGGCTTGGACAAAGATTGCCTAAGCAAATAAACAAAAGCCTGTAAAACAATAAAGCCCGTAAATGCGGGCTTTATTGTTGATATCCACTCAGATATTGCGTTGGCGATACTTGTTTATCTTATGAAGCTTTGCGATTGAGTTTGAAATACGTGATCGATTGGGTAATCAATACAAGACCAAAGCCAATAAAACCAATCAGGTCAGCCTCAGTTGATGGGTAGGCTAGGGCAACGCCAGAAACTACCATGATCACGCGTTCAAAAATTTTGGTTTTCTCAATAAACCAACCTTGAAGGCCGCCAGCCAAGCAGATGATTCCTACCACTGCAGTAAAGGAGATCCAAGCAATCTGCATCCAATCGGCCTGTTCCAGAGCGCTACTGGATCCCATCAATAGCAGGCTGACTCCAGACTTATCCAAGACAAACATAAATGGCACCAGAATCGCTGGCGCTACATATTTCCAGGTTTGTAAAGTAGTCCTATAGGGGTTGCCTTTACAGATCGCTGCAGCAGCAAATGGAGAGAGCGCTGTTGGAGGAGAGACCTCGGACAGAACGGCATAGTAAAAGATAAACATATGGGCTGCAAAGGCAGGCACACCTAAATTAATTAATGCTGGCGCTGCGATCACTGCACAGATGATGTATGAGGCTGTTACTGGAACAGCGAGACCCACAATCCAAACAATTAAGGCAGTGAAGATTGCGGTGAGTAAGAGCGAGCCACCTGCGTACTGAATCACAATCGAGCTAAATTTCAAGCCAAGGCCAGTTAGAGTCACAGTACCCACAATTAGTCCAGCGCCTGCACAGGTTGCAGCGATAGCCAATACTCCAGTAGATCCTGATGCCAGTGCTTTCGTGAGACTGGAGTTGTAAAGTCCTGAAAGAATAGGCTCTTTACCTTTAAACCAAGCCCAAGGAATGATCGCAGTATCTTCACGCAACATACTAGAGAAAGCGGATACCACGGTTGCCCAAAACACCGACATCACTGGTGAGAAGCCATACATCATGAATACCACAATCGAAATCAGTGAGAAGAAATGGAACCAGTATTTTTTCGTAAGCGACCAGGCGCTTTCTGCTGATTCAAAATGAATATTCTTCATCCCGTATTTACGAACATCAATCTCAACCATGACAAATAAGCCAAGGTAAAAGAGGATGGTTGGGATGGTTGCCATCAGCAACACATCTAAATAAGAAATCTTTAAAAAGTCAGCAATCAAGAATGCCGCTGCACCCAGAACTGGTGGCGAGATAATGGCACCAAGACCTCCAGCAGCCAAGAGGCCACCAGCAGCATTCTTTTCATAACCAACCTTCTCAAGCATGGGTGCGGCAACTGAGCCTACAGTGACGGTAGTGGCAACACCTGATCCGGAAGGACCACCCATTAAAAATGAGGAAAGCACGATGGTTCTGCCAACCCCTGAGGATTTCCCGCCCATTGCAGCAAAAGAAAAGTCAATAAAGAACTTACCGGCACCCGTAAATTGTAAGAAGGCACCAAAGATGGTGAACAAAATAATGAGCGTTGCAGAGACATCGACTGCGGTACCGTAGATTCCTTCCAGGCTCATATACATGTAGCCAACTAGACGATCGAGATCATAGCCTTTGTGAGTCCATGGAGCAGGTAGGTAGTTGCCAAAGAAAGCGTACAGCAAGAAGAGGACAGTAACGGTCACTAAGACCATGCCATTCGTTCTTCTGACGCTCTCAAGGATGAGCAAGATAAGAGCAATGCCAACCATGACATCAGTAGAGTTTGGCGCGGTGTTTCTGTCCATGAAATCATCGCCACCCGAGAGAATGTAATAGGCAATCGCAACGGAGCCGACAGCAAATAAAACATCCCAAAACATCAACTTGTTTTTAAAGCGAGCAGCAATCGGAAAACTTAAGAAAACTAAAAATAACACTAAGGCAACGTGTATTACACGCAATTGCTGCGTTGGAACAATCGAATAGGCCGCATAGAGATGAAACAAAGACATGCCAACAGCAACCAAGGTGATGAATTTGGCTAGCAGCCCTTTATAGTCATTAGAGTCACCTTCTTCTTGCTTAATGAAAGCATCTAACTTTTCTTGGGTTTCATTGTCAATTGCGTTTTGATTCATCTCTCAGCCTGTTTTTATTTCTATTTATGTGCCGCATTAAAGCAGAAGGGGTGAGATTAACTCACCCCGATGTAGCTTAGTTTACCTTGACACCTTTTTCTTTAAGGTACTTTAATGCACCAGGGTGGTAAGCAACTGGTGTCGCATTCGCTTTTTGATTCTCTAGCTTGATGTTTCTGTACTCAGCATGTGAGCGAACTAGTTCCAGCTGATTGTCAAAAATAGCTTTGACAATTTTGTATGCCTCAGCATCAGACATAGAAGCATTTACAACCAATAAATTAGCAACGGCTGCAACGTTATTATCTTTTTCCATGCCGCTATAAGTTTGCTTAGTGATAACGGATGGGAAGTAAAGATTGCCATATTTTTTATTCATCGCAGGAACTTCAGCAGCAGTGTCTACCATCACGATTTTCATGCCGGGGCTGTTTGCAAGATCAGTTACTGCAGCAGTTGGTAAACCACCTACCCAGAAGAAAGCATCAATCTTGCGATCTTTTACTGCATTGACAGATTCTGCAACGCTCAAGCGCTCGCGTTTGACATCTTTATCTTTATCAAGGCCTGCAGCTTCTAGCAAACGAAAGGCCATCACTTCAGTAGCGCTACCAGGGGAGCCAGTACTTACACGCTTACCTTTTAAATCTTTCATTGTTTTAATGCCGGTTGATTCCACAGTAGCTACGTGCATTAAGTTTGGATACAGGATGAGTAGGGTGCGCAGGTCTATTGGCTTGTCCTTAAATTTATCCTCACCAACTAAGGCATCTTTAGCAGCGTCAGCCATTGAGAAGCCAACGTAAGGCTTGCCAGTGCCAATCAGTTTTAAGTTATCCACTGAACCCCCGGTAACTTCAGCGGTCGCAGACATTCCAGGTACATGCTTCGATAAAACTGAGGCTAGGCCTCCACCCATTGGGTAGTAGACACCACCAGTACCACCGGTTGCGATGGATAGATTTTGTGCGTGTGCAGTTGCCCATAAGAGGCTAAGGGAAAGGGTAATGACTTTAAGTAGTTTCATTTTGTCTCCTAGTAATAATTAGTTTTGTAAATTAAAGGCCTGGCATGCTGAAATTAATTGCTTTGAGCTCGCTTAACAACTGAGCTTGTTGGCCAGCACTCAATTGCATGAGGGGTGGACGTACTCTTAACCACTCTGGGTCTTTGCTGTAATGTGCTACCGCTGTTTTCATACCAGCAATCATTTGGTACTTCGCAAAGATACCGCGCACTTGATCTAAGTCAGCTTGGCGTTTATCGGCATCAGATTCTCTCCAATGGGCGGCTAATTCAGCAATTGCTTTTGGATTCACGTTTGCAGTAGCAGAGATGCAGCCAACGCCGCCGGCACGCAGTGCGCGCATCAAGAATACTTCACTGCCTGCATAAACTCGGAAGCCATGTGGCGCCAATAGCTTGATTACCGATTCTGTATATTCCCAATCACCAGAGCTATCTTTCATACCAACCACAGTTTTTGGATACTCTTTTGTTAAACGCTCCAGTAATGAGAGGCTTAAATTGATTTTGGTGACTGGAGGTATGTTGTAAATATAAATTTGTAGTGCTGGGTTACCTATCTTTTGAATGACTTCAGAGAAGTAGGCAAACAAACCATCATCAGTAATATCTTTATAGTAGAAGGGTGGCAGCATCAATACGCCAGCACATTGGTAACTCAAAGCATGGGCAGTCATCCGATAAGTGCTCTCGATGGAGGTGGATCCAGTTCCCGGCATCATATGCTGTGGGTTTAACCCACCCTCAATCAGCGCAGTAAGCGTATTCATCTTTTGTGTGGCAGACATCGAGTTCGCCTCGGAGTTTGTGCCAAAGATTGCTTGACCAACGCCATTCGCCTCTAACCATTTACATTGCTTGAGTAATTTTTGTTCATCTGGATAGCCATCTGCTTTGAAGGGTGTCATTACGGGTGACAACACCGCCGGCAAGGTGGAAGGATGTAAAGAAATGGTCATGCTGACTCCGTTTTAATGATGCACTTCTGATAGAAGTGGTTGTTTTGCAAAAAATGCTTCTAGATTATCTACAGCTAAATTGGTCATGGCTATCCGTGTTTCCGTGGTGGCGCTACCAATATGAGGTGTTAGTAAAACATTATCAAGATTTAAAAAGACCTTATTAGGATTTGGTTCATTCTCAAAGACATCCAGCGCAGCACCAGCGATCTTTTTATGTTGCAGTGCATATAAAAGGTCGTTCTCGTCCACCACGCTACCACGAGCAATATTGACTAGAAAACCAGTGGGCCCTAAAGCCCCCAAAACCTCAGCGTTGACCATCTTATCGGTATCGGGGGTGGCAGGGCAGGCTAGGAATAAAACATCGCAATTCTGGGCTAAATCCTTAACCTTGGGGTAGTAGGTGTAAGGCACCTGTTTTGGGCTGGGACCGCTGTAAGCAATCTCCACCTTAAAAGGCTCAAGGCGCTTGGCTAGATCTTGGCCAATACGACCCATACCTACAATACCTACCTGCTTCCCAGCGAGAGTGCTTGTTAACTTAAAAGGGGTCTTTGCCCAAGCGCCGCTTTTGACAAAGGCCTCAGATTCAGGGATGCGGCGCATTAGTCCAAGCATCATGCCAATGGCCAGCTCACAGACGGCATCATTTAGCACCCCTGGGGTGTTTGTGGCTTGAATACCTTGCTGCTTAAGGTATGCCAAAGGCAGGTTGTCATAACCAACCCCGCAGGTTGCAACCATGCGAATACTGGGAATCTGCTTGACCAAGGCCTCAGGTAGCTTGGTATTGGAGCGAATCAAAATAGCCTCAAAGTTTCCGGCGGGGGCCGGGGCCGCAGGATCTAGATGGTAAGTAGGAGTAAAGCGTCGATCAATTTCTGCCTGCATTAACTCAGGGAAATGGCCGACCTGTAGCACCGAATTGACGGGGATCATGTCTCACTATATTTTTTATTGAAATAATGATCACATTGTATGTGGATTTTGAATGAAAAGTCTGCCCCTTTAGGAGAATAAGTAATGTTGTTTACCCCAGCTGAAACCAAGGTGGTGATTATCGGCGGCGGAACGATGGGCGCGGATGTTGCCGCGGTCTGTGCGCGGGGCGGCTGCGCCGTCCAAGTGGTAGAGCCAACCACAGAGCGTCGTGCTTTATTGCCAGACTACTTCATCAATACCATGACTGAGCTTGGTTATGAAAATCGCATCCACTTATTGACTGTAGCGGGTTCACTTGAAGAGGTCGACTGGCCTGAGATTGATTTGGTGATTGAGTGTGTACCGGAGCGTCTTGATATCAAGCGAGAATTATTTGCAAAGTTAGAAAAATATGCAAAGCCTGAGGCGGTGTTGGCTAGTAATAGCACCAGCTATCCGATTAGTGAAATTGCTGAAGGCTTAAAAACAGCAGCCCGAATGATCGGCTTGCATTTTTTCATGCCCGCTCATTTAGTTCCTTGTGTGGAAGTAGTTTATGGAGCAAAGACTTCTCCAATGGTCGGCGATAGCTTATCGAGATTGATGACGGCATGTGGCATGGTTCCAGTGAGCGTTAAAAAAGATTTACCAGGATTTTTGGCAAATCGCTTACAACATGCCTTATCCCGCGAAGCATTTTCAATGGTTGATGAGGGTGTTTGTAGTCTTGAGGATATTGATAAAGCAGTACGTTTTGGCTTTGGGTTTCGTTATATTGCTGCCGGCCCTGCTATGCAACGAGATCATGCTGGCCTAGAGGTGCATGCCGCTGGAGGCGCCAAGATTTACCCTAGCCTCAATAACTCGCCCAATATTGCCAAGTGTTTGAGTGATCGTGTTGCTAGTGGAAAGTTTGGCATGAAAACTGGCGAAGGATTTTTCCCTTGGACTGCCGAAACGATTAAGGCTGAACGGGACCGCTATCAAGAAGCTTTAAGAGCGGGGTTAAAGATAATCCAGAAAGACTTGCCCCAGATCAAATAAACGAAATTTTTATGGCTTATCCTAGGGGCATGAAGAAAATCATTCGTGTCTGGGATTTGCCAGTTCGTGTATTTCACTGGCTATTAGTGCTTTGCATTATCGGTAGCTTAATTAGCGTTAATCTTGGCGGTAATGCAATCGAGTGGCACGCCTACTTTGGTTACAGTATCTTGACCTTGTTGATCTTCCGTATCACTTGGGGTTATGTCGGCTCTACACATGCTCGCTTTGCATCATTCTTTCCGAATCGCGAAAAGATTTTGAATTACCTGCAAGGTAATGCACCACGAGTCTTGGGACATAACCCAATAGGGGCACTGTCTGTATTTGCGCTACTCTTTACTTTGAGTGTGCAAGTCATCACTGGCTTATTTGTCGATGATGAGATTGCCTTCCAGGGGCCACTAGCAAAATACGTACCTAACTGGGTAGCCTCTTTTTTATCTGAGATTCATGAAGGCAATCAAGTGGTGATCTACACCTTAATTGCTATTCATATTGCTGCCATCATCTATTACAAGAAATTCAAAGGTGAAGATCTGATTAAGCCAATGATCAGCGGCGATAAAGAAATTGACCCAAGCGAGGAAGCAAGTTATTTGCCTTCTGACTTGGGTCGTGCATCCCGGGATGGCGCTTTACAGCGCAGTGTAGCTCTTGTGCTCTTGAGTCTAATCGCGGTGATGGTAGGTTACTTGATTACTTCTTCTTAAAGTCGTCATGGCAGCCTTTGCAAGTTGCCCCTGCAGCGCCAAAAGCCTTCTTGATACTCTCTAAGTCGCCCGATTGAGTCGCCTTGTTGAGATCAACCACAGCCAATTGCATCTTTTCTGAAGCCGCTTTGAATTTAGCGTTATCAGACCACACAAGCGCTTGTGCTTTGCCGCCTTCTGTACCAGGACCAAATGCTTGCCATGGCAATGTAGACATCATGGCAACGACAGCAGCGTTTTTAGCAACTTCATCTTTGTTGTAAGGCGCTTCACCTTTTACTACTGCGCCAATTTTTCCAAAGGAGTTGGCCATCACAGTAAATACACTCTGACGATATTTAATAGCGTCTTCAGGTTTTTGGAATTGGGCAAAAGCAAAGCCAGCGCTGATTGCTAAAACTGTTGCAGTGCTTGCTAAAACAATCTTTTGTAATTTCATGGTTATTTCCCTCTGGTGGATAAGGATTGCTTGGATCAGAATATCTCAGAATACCAATTTTTGTCTAAATTAAAAGATCATTCTTAGGGGGGTGGTTAAGAATAGTATGAGCCACTCAAAGAAGTTCATTAGGGGCTGCATCCATAACGACCCAATGACCCCAGTGAATACTAGGGCCAAAACAATGAAAAATCCCCAAGGCTCTAATCGTCCCAGTGCAATTGACTGACGCGCTGGAAGAAGGCTCGACAAAATGCGCCCACCATCTAAGGGAGGCAAAGGGAATAAATTGAACACCAATAAGCCAAGATTCCAGGTCACCCCGGCTTGAGACATCGAAACTAGAAACTTCTCATTAATTCCAAGTCCAACGAGCGCAATTAAAAAGATTAGCCAGATTAGTGCTTGAACAAAGTTGGACCCCGGCCCAGCTAAAGCGACCCAGATTGAATCAATTCTGGGGTTTCGTAGTCGTCCAAAGTTCACCGGTACTGGTTTGGCATAGCCCACCAAAAAGGGGGATCCAGTGAGTATGAGTAAGAGGGGAATCAAGATCGTGCCTACGGGATCTATATGTTTAGCGGGATTTAGACTGACCCTACCCATCATATAAGCCGTGTTGTCTCCAAATTTACGGGCAGCGTAGCCATGTGCTGCTTCATGGATGGTGATAGCAAAAATGAGGGGAATCGCATTGATGGCGACGGCTTGGATAGAATAGTCAGTAATCATGGCAATATGATATCTATAGGAGCTAAAAGTGACTGACGATAAGAAACCCGACCCAAAAACCCCGGCAAAGCCTGTAATTGCTAAGCCGCCAGCACGTCCACCAGTACCCAAAGGCCCATCCGGCCCGGCCGGAAGGCCTCAGGCAGGCTTCGGAGGCGGAAAAGGCATGATGCGCAAGGCTGGCCGCGGACGATAGTGGATAATTACCACTAATTAATGTATTTACAGAGGATTTAGTATGAACGAATGGCACAACGAATCTAAAGAAGAAGTTAACAAAAAGATCATTACCTTAATTGTGATGTTGGCTGCAGCTACTAGCTTGGCTATCTTGTTTGCATTGGTTGCTGCTCATACTGGTTACGTATTCGGTTAACCAGTATTAATGACTAGCCATCGCCAACCTGCAGTATTTGCTGGCCATGGCAGTCCGATGTATGCCATTGAGCCTAATCGCTACACTGCAGCATGGGCATCTCTCGGTAAATCACTAAAACGCCCAGACGCAATCTTAGTGATCTCGGCGCATTGGGTAACCCGTGGAGTTTGGGTTACCGCAATGCTTAAACCCAAAACCATTCATGACTTCGGCGGCTTTCCGCAAGAGCTCTTTGAGATTGAGTATCCCGCTCCAGGTAGTCCTGCTCTAGCAGATCGCATTCAAGAATTGCTGAACGTACCGATCGTGATGGAAGAGAATGAATGGGGTATTGATCATGGTGCCTGGTCGGTCCTTAAATATATGTATCCAAATGCAGATGTTCCAGTGGTGCAGTTGAGTCTAGATGGCTCTAAGTCAGCCCGTGAGCACTATGAATTAGCAAAGCAACTTCGTCCCTTGCGTGATGAGAATATTCTGATTCTGGCAAGCGGCAATGTAGTACATAACTTGCGCACTATTCATTGGCAAGAGGATGCAGAGCCCTATCCGTGGGCTAAAGACTTTAATGATTTTTTTACCTCAGAGATTCAAGTAAATCATCATGAGTCTCTGATCAATTGGGAAAAGTATGGCGAGGCTGCTCACATGTCGGTTCCGACTGCAGAGCACTACTGGCCCGCTTTATATACTTTAGCTTTACAAGCAGAGGGTGAGCATGCCAAAGTGTATACAGACGGCATAGAGATGAGCTCCATCAGTATGCTGGGTTTTTCAATTCAATAAATACTGACTATGTGGCTCTCTATTTTCGCGATTTTCTTCGGTGCTGGCTTTGGTGCCTTGCTAAGAGCGGGATTTAATTTCTTAGTTGTAGGTTCGGCATCCATGATTCCGTTGGGAACCCTGTTATCTAATCTGGTGGGTGGCTATCTAATTGGAATTGCGATTGCTTTTTTTGGCAACAATCCAAACCTCACTCCCGAATGGAGGCTGTTTGTGATCACAGGCTTTCTGGGTGGCTTAACTACCTTCTCGAGCTTTTCTGCTGAAGTAGTTACTCTGATGCAGCGCGGAGAAATTACCTGGGCACTAGGAACAGCACTGCTTCATTTAGTGGGTTCGCTGGTTTTAACCTTCTTAGGTATTCTGACTTATCAAGCTCTCAAGTAAAGATTGAATAGATTTACTCTGGCTTGATGTTGGCCGCCTTAACAACAGCGCTCCATTTTGCAGACTCTGATTTAATCAGCGCAGCAAACTCTGCTGGACTACCGCCACCAATCTCATTTCCTTGGGAGAGCATGATCTCCCGAATCCCTGGATCCTTCAGGGCTTCATTTGCAGCGGCATTCAACTTATCAATGATTGCTTTAGGCGTTCCCTTGGGGACAATGAGTCCTTGCCAATTGAGAACCTCAACCTTGGGGTATCCCAGTTCTGCAAAGCTCGGTACGTTTGGTAACAGCGGCGAGCGTTTTTTGCTTGTGATCGCAATTGGACGAAGCTTGTCTCCTTTAATGTTTGGTACTGCGGAATACATTTGATCAAACATGATGTCAACATTGCCAGCCATGAGATCTGTCAAGGCAGCTGAACCACTTTTGTATGGCACATGAATCATGGTGATGCCGGCATTGAGCTCAAAGAGCTCAGCAGAAAGTTGGTGGCTTCCACCGATCCCGCCAGACGAGAAGGTGAGGGTATCGGGCTTTCCTTTGGCTGCAGCCACAATATCGCCAATAGTTTTGTATGGGGAGTTGGGATTCACTACTAATACAAGTGGACCTTTTTCAATCAGCATGACTGGACTCAAATCAACTTCAGGGTCATAACGTAAATTACCAAATAGTGTTTTATTCACTGCCATCGGTGCAAAGTTACCCATACCGATCGTGTAACCATCTGGAGCTGCACGGGCAATAAACTCGGTACCAATATTGCCACCCGCACCAGGCTTGTTATCAATCACCATTGGCTGCTTGAGCAGCACACTCATTTTTTGTGCGAGCTGACGACTGCGGGAGTCTGCGCTTCCACCGGCACCGTAAGGCACGATGAAATTAATGGGCTTATTTGGGTAATTATTTTGCGCAATAGCAGTCGAGGTGTAGATACCTACAAGACTGAGTGCACAGATAAAAAATCTTTGAATGAATCGCATGCTTGTATTCCAATTCAGGTTTAGATTAATCCTAAAACTCCCAGCGCCCCACCAATTGCAATCAGATAAAGTGGATGCCAACGTGTAAAGAAGGTAATGGCGATTGTGGCAATCGTCAATAGGTATGCAGCTAAGCTGTGATTAATTTGCAGGGCAATTTCCCATGCTGAAGAGAGAACTAGGCCAATGGCAAGAGCTGCTGCGGCATACTGAATCGTTTTTTTTCTTAATGGGTTTTTCATTCCCATAATGAAGCGCTGTAAGAAGTAAATCAGAATTGACGATGGCCAGGCTATAGCGACGGTAGCTAGGAGTGCACCAATCACACCATAAATATGCCAGCCAATTAAGGTGACAGTCATAAAGTTAGGGCCTGGTGCAGCTTGGGCTATTGCAAAGTAGTCAGAAAATGTCTGGACATCAATCCAATGCTCTTGATTGACAGCTAGATTAAATAAGACTGGCAATAAGGCATTTACTCCGCCAAAGGCAACCAGTGAAAAGGCTGACAGCTTTAAGAAAAGGCTTAGCAAGATACTCATAGAACTTGCGCCTTTTTTCTCGCCAAGAAGATTGCAATCGGAGAAACCAGCAGGACAACGTAACCTAAGCCAAGATGGAATACTGTGGCAGCAATGATGGTGAGAATCACAACCAGAAACATCGCTGGGTAACGAAATTCATCCCGTAGCATCTTGAAGCCTGTTGAGGCTATTAAGCCAACCCCTACCGCTGAGATGCCACGCAGGAGACCCTTAACGGATTCGAGATAGCTGTAGTATTCATAAAGCAGTGCCAAACATAATACGATTGCAATGGGCCCCAAAGATAAGCCAAGAATTGCGGCTAATGCACCTCTTGCTCCTGCAAATCTAGATCCAACGCACACCGCTAGATTCATAATGTTCGGGCCTGGAACAATTTGGCAAATTCCTAAAATCGCACTAAATTCTTCAGAGGTCAAAACCTTGTCGCGCTCTACTAAAGTGCGACGCGCCCAGGGAAGGACGCCGCCAAAACCAGACATCCCGATCTTGCTAAAGCTGATAAAAAGTTGTTTAGGCGTGAGTGTTTTCAAAATGCGCGAAATTTATTGAGGCTTAAATGGATGAGGCACTGGCTTTTGTTCCAGCCATGCCTCTAAAGTTTCAGTAATGCCTTTAGAGAAGGCGGCAAAAATAGGCTCAGCAATAAAACCAAGGTGCGGTGTCACGAGTAAGTTCGGCGTATTGCGCAGAAGATCCTTTTCAGGCAAAGGCTCAATATCAAATACATCTACAGCTGCTTGCCCAGGTTTGCCTGCAGCAAGAGCCTTTTGTAAATCTGTCATATTGATGAGGGCGGAGCGTGACGTGTTTACTAAGATAGAGTCTGGTCGCATTAAATCTAATTGATCGGCGCTAATCAAACCCTTGGTACCGGGTCCTGCTACCAAGTGCATGGTGACAACCTTAGAAGTTTTGAGTAACTCTTCCATGCTGACGGACTTGGCATTCTCGGCAGCAGCACGCTCTGGGGTCATACGTGGACTCCAGGTAAGCACCTCCATACCAAAAGCTGCGCCGACGCGAGCTACACGACTCCCAATTGCACCAAGCCCCATGACACCCAATCGCTCTCCAGAGAGCATTGGCAGCACTGAGAGTGAGTCGCGCCAACCACCAGAAGCGATGAGTTTGTTTTGTTCAATGAGGCGTTTAGAGGCCCCTAAAATTAAAGCCCAAGTAAGTTCTGCCGTAGTTTCTTTAGAGGGGCCACCTGGTGTGCAAGCCATGGGAATATTACGAGACACTAGGGATGCTGCTTCAAGGGTGCCATTACGCTCCCCAGTAAACATTAAAAACTTTAGCTTTGGTAGGCGCGCAATCAGCGCCTCATTAAATGGTGAGCGATCGCGCACAATCGCAATTGCATCAGCATCTTTAACGGCTTCATATAAAGCCTCATCACGCAAAGGCTTGTGATGAATGGTCAACTTCGCGTTTTGATCCAACTTATCCCAGCTTGAAAAACGACGCAGGGCGCGCTCATAATCCCCTAAGATGACAATGTTTGGTAATGAGGCCATAGAAATACTTTCTGAAGAATTAGTCCTAGGTGCAAAGGAGTGTTGAGTGTGGATAAAAAAATCGGCATTGGCCGATTAATAGCTTGAGACATCCTTAGGTCTGTACGATTGTTTTGTATGAATATAATTCTGGTGTAATAAGTTTACTATTGATGAGTAATCTATTTTGACGAAGGAAACCCTATGATTTTGGAGCATTGCGACATTGAAATTGACCCGTCTAAGCATAAAGACTTCGAGGAAGCCATTGTGCAGGGGGTTGAGACTGTGATTTCTAAGGCAAAAGGGTTTCGTGGGTACAAGGTAAATCACAGCATGGAAACCCCATCTCGCTATTTATTGCTGATTTACTGGGACACTCTAGAGAATCATACGGTCGATTTCCGGGGATCTGCAGCCTTTGCAGATTGGCGTGCCATTGTTGGGCCATACTTCGCAAAGCCACCCCATGTAGAGCATATGACTTTGGTTGCTAAGTCAGTCTAAATTATTTAACCTACTTTCAGCTTTTTCCTAATCGAGCGCTCGACAGGAATAGAGTCAAGATTCGGCTCAAGGGCTTCGCGTTCATCAAAGACAAAGCAACTGCCTTGGTAGTGCGCGGAGCCAACTTCCTCAAAATATTTCAGAATGCCACCTTCGAGTTGGTAGCTATGTTGCATTCCAATCTCACGCATATAAAGACCTGATTTTTCACAACGAATACCACCAGTACAAAAACTCACTAAGGTTTTGTCTGCAAGCTCATCTTTATGGGCTGTAATGGCCTGCGGAAATTCTGTGAACTTTTCAATATTGAAGTGCAGAGCATTTTCGAATGTACCGTAGTCGACTTCAAATGCATTACGAGTATCTACCATCACTACGGGGCGTCCCAGATCATCGGTGCCGCGATCAAGCCACTCTTTTAATTTCTTTGGGGTAATAAACTTGGCGCGACCTTCTTCAGGACGAATCGCAGGGTGGTTCATGCGAATAATTTCGTTCTTGAGTTTGATCAGCATCTTTTTAAACGGTTGTTCGTCTGACCAACTTTCTTTTGCTTGGAGCGGCTGAAAGCGAGCGTCTTCACGCAGCCAATCTAAAAAGCCGCGCAACTCTATCTCTTTGCCAGCTAGAAACATATTGATACCTTCGCCAGTGAGCAGAATGGTCCCTTTTAGTCCACGGCTATTACATTCGTTCAGCATTTTGGTGCGCAAGTCTGGCAGGCCATCCAGGCTGACAAATAAATATGCGGCAATATTCAGAATCGACTTCATTTCTTCTCTCTTCAAGCTACTCCGTCATTATCGAGCAAATAGACCTTGGGGGTGGTAATCTTGAGGTCTTATTCAAAGGAGACAACCCATGCTGCATCTAGCTAAAATGGCCAAAAGAGTCCTATTTCTAGGCTTGTTTACCTTAGGGGCGGCCAGTATGGCACTTGCCCAGACGGCTGGAGTGGGTACTTGGCCTACCCAAAAACCGATTCGGATCATTGCAGTATTTCCACCAGGTGGATCAGTTGACCAAGTTGCACGTGTGTTGGCTCCAGCTTTGCAATCCGAGTTAAAGCAAAACGTCATTGTGGAAAACATTGGTGGCGCATCTGGTGTGATTGGTACTGCAGCATTGACGAGGGCTGATGCAGATGGCTATACCTTTGCTGTGGTATTTGATACGCATGGTGTTAATCCCAGTCTCAAAGATAAACTGCCCTACGATACGATTAAAGATATCGCACCTGTAATTTTGATAGGTACTTCACCAATGGTTTTGGTGGCAAGTAAAAATTCAGGCATCACCAGTTTCAAGCAGCTGACAGAGATGTCTAAGGCAGGCAAACCATTTAGTTACGGCTCTATTGGTATTGGTAGCTTGGGGCACTTATCAATGGCGCGTCTTGCTAAGCAAGCGGGCTTTGATTGGAATCACATTCCTTATCGTGGCGGCGGTCCATTAATGCAGGACGCTTTAGGTGGACAGGTACAGCTAGCTGTTGGTTCAGAGTTCTTGGTCAAACCCCATGTGGATAGTGGCGGCGTAATTCCTTTGGTGATTACGACGGCTAAGCGAACCGCCGCTTTGCCGAATGTGCCTACGGTTTCTGAAAGTGGCTTCCCTGGTTTTAATGCGCCAGCATGGTGGGCGGTGTTAGCGCCAGGAAAAACTCCACCTGCGATTGTAGATGCGATGAATAAAGCTTTAAACAAAGCCTTAAAAACCCCGGCAGTTGCTGAGAAATTTAAATCTCAGGGGATTGAGGTTATTGGTGGTACCTCTGAAACCGCCCGTGAATTTATTGGTAAACAAATTGGTATTTGGGGCAAGTTCGTGATTGAGAACAACATTAAAGAAGCTGCTCAGTAGAAAGAAGATATGTCTGAACGTTTAATTCCTTATCAACCAATGGATTTAGCAGAGCCAGCTGAGCTAGTTGCCGCTATTCGCAAAAGACGTGGTGGTCAGTTTATTAATTTAGACCGCATGCTTCTTCACAGCGTTCCAATCGCGGAGGGTTGGAATCATTTCATTGGCGAAATTCGGAACAATCTTTCTTTAGATCCTAAGCTGCGTGAGCTCGCAATGTGTGGCGTAGCAGTTCTGAATGGTGCAGAGTACGAGTTTTTTCATCATGCCCCTCCTTTTAAGAAGGCTGGAGGCACTGAAGAGCAAGTACAAGGACTTCGATTGATTGGGCAGGCTAGCTTTCCAAGAAAGCTCTTTACTCAAGTTGAAAATGATGCCGCTGATTTAACTTTTCAGATGACTCGTCAGATCAAAGTGGATTCTGAATTAATGAAGCGCCTGCAAAAAGAATTGGGTAGCACCGATACGGTTGAGTTGGTTACCGTGATTGCCGCTTACAACATGGTGTCCCGTTTCTTGATTGCTTTAGATGTCAATCCTGAAGATCATCCTCCGGCTTAATTGAATGCCCAATAGATGATCCGTAATATTCAAACTGTTATTCCTGGTGTTGCCACTTCAGATGGTGCAGGCGTTAAGCTGCGCCGTAGTCTTGGTGGTCAGCACCAAGTTAGATTAGATCCGTTCTTGATGCTCGATGAGTTTTCATCTAATGATCCAAATGACTATGTTGCAGGTTTTCCAGCGCATCCACATCGGGGTTTTGAGACTGTGACCTACATGCTTGAAGGCCATATGTTGCATGAGGATCATTTGGGTAATCAGGGTCATCTCAAGACGGGTGGTGTGCAGTGGATGACAGCTGGGCGCGGCATTATTCATTCAGAGATGCCACAGCAGGTGAGTGGTGCAATGCGTGGCTTTCAATTGTGGATTAATTTACCCGCAGTGGAAAAGATGAAGCCTGCGGGATACAAAGATATTCAAGTAGAGGACATTCCCAAGTTATCCCTTGCTAACGGCGGTTCTGTAAAAGTGATTGCGGGATCCTATAAAGAAGAGAGCAGTGAAGTTCAAGGCCCAATTCAGGGAATTACAACATCACCATTATTTCTAGATGTCCGCCTACCACCTAATACAGAATTTGAGCATCACATCCCTAAAGAACTCAATGCGTTTGTCTATGTGTATGAAGGTGATCTTGAGGTAGGTGGCCCTATGCGGTCAGCCCCCAAGCAAGCAGCGATTGTGCTTGGTGATGGTGATCGCTTAAAAGCTAAGGCAGGAGAGTTAGGTGCGCAATTCATTGTGCTAGCAGCCCTGCCTTTGCATGAGCCGATTGTGCAGTATGGCCCCTTTGTAATGAACACACGGGCTGAAATTGAACAAGCAATTAGTGATTATCAAAACAATCGCTTTGTGGTTGCTTAGGTACTGCTGAAGTGAAGATCCAATGGGATGAGGGTGGCCAAATCCATTCAGCAAAGTGGCACTCAGAAAATGGGATTGCACCACATCAGAAGATCCAGGTTGCTGACGACACCTTAACAGCTGACATTGCTTACCGTTTAGCTTGTGAAGGTACTGCAATGCTTTACAAGGGCGACTTTCAGAATGCCAGACAGCTCTTGCAAGCCTTGGTGAGAAGGGTTGATAAGCCCTCTAAAAAATCCACCAGAGCTGACAGGGTCGCTAAGGAGAAAACCAAGACTCCCTTAGATACATTCAATCTGCATCGCTTAGCGCAATCCCAAAGAGCGCGTATTTTGGGGATGGTACTCATCCCGATTAATACCGATCACAGTATTTCATTAAGACGTGCGCCTGATGTTGCCAGAGCCTGTCTTGAGGTCTATGGGGAGCAGGCTGAGCCTTATGTTATCTCTTTAAGGGAGCTGCTTGGCGTTATCAGCGCCCATGAGTGGCGAAAAAAGGGTGTACCAGTTCTTGCAAGAGATGATGAGGAGATTCGCATTCATCCGCATTACGGTGTGTTCTCGCCAATCCGTGGGGAATATATTGAGCTGGTCCTCAAGGCACCTTTGCCAATTGCTCTGAAACAAAACTCCATCGCTTTTGATATCGGTGTCGGAACGGGCGTCCTGTCTGTAGTGCTAGCAATGCGAGAGATTAAAAAGATAATTGCAACTGACCCAGATGATCGCGCCATTGCTTGTGCTCAAGACAATATTGATCGCTTACGCTTAAGTGAGCAGATTGAGATTCAGAAAACGAATTTATTTCCAACAGCAAAAGCGGCACTGATTGTTTGTAATCCACCGTGGTTGCCGGCTAGACCTAGTTCCTCTCTTGAGCATTCAGTATATGACCCAGATAGCCAGATGCTGAAAGGATTTTTGAGTAAATTAAAAGAACATTTGTTACCGGATGGTGAAGGCTGGCTCATTCTTTCAGACTTAGCTGAACATCTAGGTTTGAGATCGAGAGAGGAGCTACTCTCTTGGTTTGATGCTGCTGGCTTAAAAGTTGCTGGTCGTTTAGATACCAAGCCACAGCACCAAAAAGTATTTGATAAAACAGATGCGCTGCATGCTGCGAGATCTAAAGAGGTCACTTCGCTATGGCGTTTGAGTACCAAATAAAAATTCAGCAATAAAAGATCAAAAACAAAACCCCTCCAAAATTCAGAGGGGTTTGCTTTATATGGTGGAGTCGGCGGGAATCGAACCCGCGTCCGCAAATCCTCCACAACAAGTTCTACATACTTAGTCATATCATTTAATTTAATCAGTTAGGCACAGATTGACACGTTCCTCGCTGACGATTCACTAAATTTTCGTACTATCCCTCGTGACGCGAAATAGTCTTATCTCTTGTAAATGACCCTGATGTAGCTTGCGCTACCTGACCCAAGAGAGAATCAGTTCAGGGGCAACCGCAATTAAGCGGCTAGTGCGTAACGTTCGTCGTTAGCAGTTATTACATTCCCATTGATTTACGAGATAA
>JACCDO010853804.1_pt1 | contig 71440 bp, 73 predicted proteins | sample 7446101 | NCBI WGS metagenome assembly JACCDO01 (sample SAMN15323440, study PRJNA562643) | freshwater metagenome | isolation source: river surface water | place: USA:Blue River Watershed | collected 2017-08-16
AAAAGTTCAAACACCAGCGATATCATTTGGACCAGGATCAGCAAATCCAGGATACACCTCGTTAAACCCTCAATTTGAGGATAGAACTTATATGATCAAGATATCACTGGATGCACCTGCTTATTCACAGGGGTCCTCTTCATCTGGTCCTAATAATATACAAGATGGATCAATTGACCCACCACAAGTATCTTATGGTAATCTACCAATCTATAAGGTAGGCGATAATATTACTATAATACCTACAATTACATCAGGTGCTAATATAATAACAGGTTATTCACTTTCACAGACATCTAATCCATTACCCGATGGTTTAACTCTTAATACATCAAATGGTCATATTACGGGGACTTCTATATCCTATTACTATGGTAAATTTATAACTATTAATGTACACTATAACAATACATTCATTGAAATACTATCCTATATAACAATAGGATTTTATGGTGTATTTAATATAAAACATATGATATCTGATGAAAATACACCAGTTACTATTAACGTTGATGGTTCTGGTTATATATCATGGGGCGATAATACTACAGATTATTTTTCAGGTATTACTACATTAAATCATACATATGATACATCTGGAGTGTATTTTACTACAATGTATGATACTGTAACTGATATAGATATTCAAAACTTTAATATACTAAATATATATAATCTTCCTTCAAATCTTATTACATTAAATTGTAGTAATAATAATTTAACATCTATTCCTAATAAAATGTATGATAATTTTATAAATCTTATTCCTAATACACTTACTGTACTAAATTGTAGCAATAACAATTTAACATCTCTCCCTACTCTTTCATCTAGCCTTACTATACTAAATTGTAGCAATAACAATTTAACATTTAATACAGTTACTAGAACTAATAAATTTATACCATCTGGTGTAGTATCATTAAACTGTACTAATAATAATATTAGTCAAACAAGTGCTAATAATATTGTAGATGTACTATATGAATATGGTTCTGAAAATGGTACATTATCTATAAGCCAACAAAAGAATGGTATAATAGACATTAATTCAGAGGATACGGATGCATGGGCTGGATTAGTAAATGATTATTTTTGGATAATTGAATAAACTAATAAAATAATTTAAAATTCGCTATAGACTAGTAAAGGGACCAAAGACTAATTCTGCCAATTAATTTCTTCTTGTAATAATTCTTCAACTTTTTTAAATATATTTGATCCAAAGAATCCTCTACTAGCCGATAATGGACTCGGATGAATTCCAGTAATTATCTTTTTATTCTTAATAAATTGTGATTTATCTTTAGCATTATTTCCTAAAAGTAGGAAAATAGCATTTGGATTATTATCTGAAATGAATTTAATGACATCGTCAGTAAATTCTTTCCAGATTTTTGAATGAGAATTAGATTGCCCTGCTTTAACAGTTAAAGCAGTATTTAATAAGAATACCCCTTCATTAATCCATTTACAAAGGTCTCCATGAGTAAACTTATATCCTCTTTCAGGAAATTCAGACTGTAATTCTTTATAGATGTTTCTAAGTGATGGAGGGATTTGTTGTGTTTTTTCTACAGACAATGCGAGGCCATGCGCTTGTCCTTCATTTATGTATGGATCCTGAGCCAAGAATACTAATTTTATTTTAGTAACAGGCATTTCAAATACTCTAAATACTTGATGTTTTGGAGGATATACTATATCTGTATAAATACTATCTAAATCAAAATCATATTGATTAAATAGTGGTAACCAAGATTCGTGAATCATTTTGTTCATATTTGGTCATTTAATATTTTCAAATTTTATTATTATAGACTTAAATACAATACATTATATAATATAAGAATGGCATATAATAGACAATATTATATTGATGCTTGGAAACAAGTTCTAAACGATTTTAAGGAAGGAAAGGAAGGGGGTGAAGGGAAGAAAGGAAAGGAAGGAAAAGATATAGAAAGCATTGTATATAATGGGTTTAATAAAGAAGAATATAATGGATTTTCTAAAAAATATGATAAAACTGAAGTAGAAATTATTGAAAAGGATTGTGTTTACGCAGCAATTGATAATTTTCGCCTTGGAATGAATCCATTACTTCTTAATATGGCTAGTAATTATGTCCCTGGTGGTGGGGTGAGAAAAGGTAGTAGGGCACAAGAAGAGGAATTATTTCGCAGAAGTAACTATTTTCGTCATTTACATTCTAAATACTATCCTTTAGATGAGATGTGTAATATTATTTCAGAGAAAGTCTTATTTTACAGATTAGATTCTAGTTTAAATTATGAATTAATGAATTTTCCTACAAAGATTGATTGTATCGCGGCAGCAGCAATGAGGCAGCCTCATGTTGATAGATCAGGAAAATGTTTCTATAATAAAAAGGATTCTGATTTATTTAAAGAAAAAATCAGGATGATATTTTATTCAGCTTATAAACATGGAAATGATTGTTTAATTTTATCAGCATGGGGGTGCGGTGCGTTTGGTTGTCCCACAGAACACGTTGCTACATTATTTAAAGAAGTTGTTGAAGAAAATGATGGGCGATTTAAAAAAATTGTTTTTGCCATTTATGGAGATGATAATTATAGACGATTCTTAGGAGGATACAAGAATGGTATTGGAGATTTAAGTAAATTGGAAGATAGGTATAAAGAAAAGGTTGTTGTAATAAAATAGATGAATAATCAAACTAAAAATAGTGCTATTCTTAAAGAGATTTTAGAATCTATTAAAGAGTTAAAAACGGATGTGAAAGGATTAAAAGAGGATGTAAAAGGATTAAAAGAGGATGTGAAAGGATTAAAAGAGGATGTATCTGGTATACGGCATGATTTAGATGATCTTACAAAAAACTATAGAGATTATACTGATAAAGAGTCTAGATTTCAAGAAGTTCGGAATACTAATTTTATAGTGAATCTTTTAAGATATAATAATGCAGCTCCTAATATAATTCCTATTAATATCAATAAGTTTTATAATATAGATAATTCAGATATAACTAATTTTGATGGATGTGTATATGTTAATTCTGTTATTAAAGGGAATATTACGATGAAATCGCGATTATTAAATAGAGCTATTAGTTTTACTCCTAAGAATAATATTAATATAAATAGCCCTATGTTCAAAATGAATGATTTAATAATTATTGAATCTAAACATAGCGGTAACAAGTTAAAAGTTGATACTAAAATACGACAAATGTTTACTATTTATAATTTATTAAAATCAGTCCCTAGTATGGATTTAGAAAAAGTAAATCCTTCATTTAGAACATTTATTACATACTTTTTAAATTTATGTAAAATAACTATGAATGAATTGCCTTTAAATATTAATTTAATATTTTCATCAGATGATATATCTATGTATCTTAAAGATTATATTATTAATATTAACAATGGTATTACTAAAGAACAATATTTAGTTCATAGTTCTAATCTATTTAAAAATGATACATATGTTGCTAAAATAATAAAATATATATCAGAAAGAAATAATAAAATAGAGGGTTTGTCTTCTGAGAGTAAACGTAAAATATTTGATGCATATTTTAAAAATAGTTCTCCTAATATCAGTGAAATAATAGAATTGTTTAAAGAAGTACCGAATAAATATAAAAATGCGGATATTACAATGTATTTTACCCCTTATGAGAAATTAGATAAGTATTTTAAATTTATAAAAGGTTCTATTGGCGTATGTCAATTTAATAAGGGCATATTTCCTAAGTTTTTCCCAGTTGATAGTTTAAATTCTCTATAATATATAGAGTAAAATAAATATAAATATAAAATGAATATAAATAGAAATAATATATTTGATATAAAATGACTCCTAAGTTTGGAATGGATAAAGATGGTGATATTCCTCCATGTGGGATAATGTGGGACATTAAAGTATTAGAAAAATGGGAAGAATATAAAAATAAAAAATATGGTACTTCAAGAAAAACTCCTTGTAGTTGTAGACACTTTGATGGAAAAGTCCCATCAACTCATAAATGTTTTAAAAACAATTGTTTTACTTGGATTAAATCCTTATTTATTAAAACTATCTTTAGTCGCAGATAGATTGTAGTACAAGATATTCTTTTGTAATTATGACTTTCCATTCTAAATTTAAATTACACCCTTTAGCATTTGTTTGTAACCGCCCAATAAGATTTTGAAAACTTTTATTAGACGGTCTAGATTTTTCTTTTAATGAAAACCATAAAGATATCCAGAAATTAATTGAGTTTGCATTAGTTTCAAAGAATGTATTTCTTGGTATAATATATTCTTTTCTTTGATATTCAATATATTTTATAGTAGAACAATATTGTTTAAAGGATTCATTCCATTGCTGTTCAAGGAAAATACTCCGTTTTATAAACTCCTGTAATCCTGGTAGAATTTGTTTATCAAATGTCTGAATTCCTGGAATTAGAATATCTCTCATTTGCCCTCGACGCGACCAAGCAGGAGTAGAATCATAGAGATGTGGTATTCCTGAATAATCCGCATAAGTATAAATATCCTTTTTTGATATAGTAAGCATTGGCCTTAGAATAGTAACATCTTGTTCCATAGAGATTGATTTCATACCAAATAGATTATCAAAATGAATCTGTTTAGATAAATTCTGGAAAACATTCTCAAAACAATCATCTAAATTATGACCTAAGATTACAGGACATTCAAAATAGGAATAAAATGAGAAACGGATTTTCCTGGTTATATCCTCATATAGAGTCCTAAATTGCGTCTGACGGATTCGCTGGATTTCCGTTATTTTTCGGATATATAGCGGGACACGGAGTTTTTCCGAGAAATCACGGAGTAAATCACATTCCTCTTCACAGCATTCACGATTATTATAATTAATATGAAGAAGAATCAATTCCTTATTTTGAGAATCACATACTTCTTTAGCTATATATGCTGCTACCATTGAATCTACTCCTCCACTTATACTAACTGCTATTTTAGCGGTCTGTTGCGAGGATAATATGGAGGAGAATTCTTGATGTATTTTTTCATGGATTTGTTTTATATTTATATCATTCTCGGATTTAGGAGTCTGTAAAAGGTGCTGCCATGTATTTTCTTGGATTATTTTAGTTTCAGGAGTATATCCCTTTTTATGCTTGTAATTATGAATATCCCATATAGTAGCATTAAGAAATCTTATTAGAAGTGGAGACGGATTTAATTCGAGCGCTTTCTTAAGAGCTAATTCCTTTAAAAGGGGAGAATCATTATGCCTGAGCGTTAATAGAATAAATATCTTTTCAGATTCAATAGCTTCATCAAATTGAGGACTATGAATTATCTTTAGAGCTAAATGTGTCGCAAAACGGAATGCGAATTGTTTATCTGATTCTCTAATATTAGGATTGGGATGTCTATAAATCTGATCATAATGTAATAATATTCTCAGATTTATATCTAATGTATCTTGATATATATTATTTATAAGAGGCCATTCACTAATTGGTTTGTGCGAAAACCAGAAATCTTTATTATCTCGCCAAAATTCACGAATACCCTTTAAACAATTAATAGATGTTAATGTATTAGGATTATAAATAATTGGATAAAAATCTTGGAGCTCCCCTATTTCGCATACCATTTTAACAACTATAAGAAGGCAAAATATCAGGATCATTCATATTTAATACTATTATGATTTCAATTTTTCTTTTACGACATTATTATTTAGATTGATTCTTATATAAAGATAAATTATTCTCTAGTTTTTGTAATTCTATAATATGATTAATAGGTAGAGTTAAATCAGGTCGCATTCTATTAATATAATTAATAGTTTCTCTACAATTCCACTGATTCTCTATCATTAAATATGCTGCTAATATATGCGCGGCTCTTACTTGTGTATGTGTACTATGTATTAGTACATTTTTATTATTATTAATAGAATTACTTATTATCATATATAACAAGCCATAATACTTTACTAATTCTTGTGGCGCATTTAAAGGGCACATTATATTATGCCATTGAAATCCATTAAATGTTATATTATTTACATTATAGAGAGTATATTCTTCTTCAGATAATATTGAAATTATTACATCAACTTTTAATCCTGGTGGCAATATATGCTCTTGCTCTTGCCCTTTCGGTGCTCTCTCTGTTTTTATTTTATCTCCAATAAAAATAGCATTAGATAATATATTATATAACGATCTATTCATTTTATACTTTTTATATTCTCTAAATAATACCTTGATTTACCTTTATATTCTTCACCTAATTAGGTAGAGGATTTGTTAGCATTGATGCTAATATTTGTGACATATTATTTATTAAATCTTGAGATATAAATTGTGGCTGCTGTTGCGGTAATGATGGATATATCATTTGATAATTTTGTTGTGCTTGTTGTTGTGCTTGTTGTTGCATATATAATTGTTGTTGATATTCGATATGTGAATTAAATTGCTGGGCTATCGTTTGTAATTGATTGATCTTCTCTTCCCAACTACGAATTTGTGTATTTTGTTGAAGAAGTAAATTATGCTGAGAATTAATTTGAGTTTGCTGTGATGCTATAAAATCGATATTATATCTAATTGTAGCATCATTTTGTATTAATCTCTGATGATGCTTATTTAATGTATTTATTTGTTCACTTAGTATTTTTTTATTATTAGCAATATGACTATCATAATATTCTATATCAGATTTTAGTTTTAAAATACGATCATTATATACTTGTTCTAATTGATCATCAAATAGTTTATAATATCCTTTCATATTTGAAATAGGCTGTACTGTTAAAATAGGTAGATATCCATGTGGACTTGTTGCTGATATTGACGGGTTATTTTCTGTTGGGTTATTTTCTGTTTGAACATTAATATGCCTTTCATTTGATTCTTTACTATTTTCTTCATAATCTTCTTTCATATATTGCTCTTTCTCTTGCTCTTGCTTTTTCAAATAATGTTCGTTTAATTTAATATTTTCCTTAAATAGTGGTGGTTTAGGATATGTTTGATATTCTTTATATATTTTAGATACATAAGGTTTTACATTTGCGGTATTATCTATCATTAAATCAGATGATACTCTTTGTACTACTTGATTTTGTTTTATTTCAGTTGCCTTCTTTACAGCATGTGAATAATTCATTCTTGGTATCCTCTTACTTATACTATTATGACTACTATTTAGATGTCATAATAGAATTCAAATTTTATTAAACTATATAGTGAATCTGATTATTGTATTGGTAATACCTCACCTGATGATGTTTCAGCTACTTCATTAAATGTTACTTGTTTCTCTTGCTCTTGCCTTTGCCCTTGTTCTTGCTCTTGCCTTTGCTCTTGTATTGATGATTTATTACTAAATCCACATAGGTTCATAAAGAAATTAATAATATATGTTAAAATACTCATTATAAATTCAAACATTATATATTATAGCCGTATGTATTTTCATTCTAATTTAAGCACAGTAATAAGCACACCAATGATCATAAAGAACATAAACATTTATATACAAATATATTAATAAGAAATACCCAACATACTATATGTTAACACAACAGATTATATTACATGTTCGCCAAGAGTTTATAATTCCTGATATATTCTCAAAAGGTAGTGTAGAGGATATAGAAGAATGCCTATGGATCGGCGCTCTTATTCAACAATCTATGCGAATTAATCGCTCCAATGAAGAATCTAAAAAGATTTCAGAACTTAAAGATGGTGAAATTAAACGGATTCAACAACAATATACTGAAAAAGTAACACATCTTCTAGATGATATACGTAATACTAAATTAGAAAAAGATAAACTTGTTCTCGATTATGAACGAGCAATTAAAGAGAGTCGAATTGGAGAGAGAGCTATAGTTACAAAGGAATTTGATGATAAAATAGGAGGAATCCTTAAAGAAAAAGTTGGATTAGAAGCACGTATTGATAGTTTAGAAGTTAGAAGAAAAGTTTTAGAAGAATCACGAGATAAGGATATTCAAGATGCTGTATCTAAAACAGAATTACTTATGAATAAACTTGTACAGGCAAAAGAAGAACAAATTATACGTATGGAATCTGCTTATAAAAAGTTAGAAGAAAGTATTACTTATCAAAGTTCAGAACTTAGTAAATTATCTAATAATCTTGGAAGACGCGCAGCAAATGTTAAAATACGTGGGTCAGATTATGAAGAAGAATTCCGTGAAAAACTATTACGTTCATATGGAATATGTCGCGGATTTATCTTAAAAGATACGCGATTAGGCATGGGACATGCTATGGATTATACTACAGAAATTGAAAATAATGTTGTTATGTGGGAATTGAAGAATTATACTAGTCAAGTACCCAAAGCAGAAGTAGATAAATTTCAACGTGATCTAAAAGAAAATCAACAGGCTCGTGTGGGTGTAATGATTTCTAGACTAACAGATATTTATGGAAAGACATATAGTGGCCCTATTTTAACAGAGTTTGATGGTGAAAAAATGATGATTTATATTTCACGTTTTGAAGAATTCTGTGGAGATGATGAATATCGTATTTTTCAAATGCTATTAGGTCTCTTTAGAGTATGGTGGGAATATGGACGTGATTCTAATAATGAAGTTGATAAAGTAGAAATAATCCGAGAAATTGAAAAGATTGCTGAAGATTTAAGTAAAAGAAGAACAGATTGGAAACGACATAAAGGTCATATGGAGGAATTAATCCGATGGGCAAATGATTTATTAGATGAAAATGAATCCAGGCTAGATAGACTCCTAAAAAAACTCCGTTCTGTTGAAAAAACGGAAAAAGTCCTAGAAATTCCATCAGGAGTTTTCCGTGAATGCGATGGAGAAAAAGAGAAAGCATGGATTCAATCTGTAATGAAAGTCTGCGAAGCAGATGATGGGTTGCAAATAGAAGTCCGTGAATTAGTTGAATTAGTTTCAGCGCATCATAAATTATCTAAAGATACGATTCGTTCCAATATAATGTCTGTTATTAAAGATTCTGCTGTTGTTAAAAAAGGTGTTATTAAATATATTAAAGGATTATGTAAACGTGTCGCAAAAGAAGATTGTAAGATTGTTTTTACATAAAAAATATATTTAGTTAATTTATGATTTTATTGTATTTTTATTTAATCAATACGACGTCTCTTATTACGTAGATTATATTTAGGAAGAGTTTCGGGTTCCATAAAGAATGAATCACTGCGCTTACGCTTTTTAGATTGAGCATGAATGTATTCTTGTTGTGGTGCTTGCTCTTGCTCTTGCTTTTGCTCTTGCTCTTGCTCTTTCTCTTTCTCTTTCTCTTGTTGCCCTTGCGTTTGGTTATTGGATTGATAGATTTCAGGAATATAACTATAATAATTATCATTTTCTTCTACATTTGGCGGAATAATAGGTGTATATGATACAAATATAGAAAGAGATACACCCGCATACTTATCTTGAATTTCTGACCATTTTGAGTCTAGTAGATTAAATTGAGGAATAGCCGCATTATGTTTCATAGATGATGCACCAATAATAGTAAATGTATTTTTTTCTTCATCTGATAGATAATATGCATTTCCAATAGATTCACGAATAGTTGTATCTAATTGGACAAGATAATTAAAATGCTGATCTTCCAATACAATATTATATTCACTATTATAACGCCTATATACATTGATATGATGACCCGATGATAAACATACAGAAGCAATCTGATCAATCTTACTTATAGTTTGGCCATTGAGAATCATTTCACCTAACCGGTTTAGTTGAGTCGTTCTGTAATACATATCTTGCTCTGATACTTGATTATTAGGAATAAATGCCATTTTTGCCTTCTTAGAATACTTGAAGTAACCTAGCACTATTTTTGACCCACTGGAATTCAAATTTTGTTAAAAAGGGATGTAAAAGATTGCGACATAATATAAGCAATATAATATATTCTTATATTAAGTTGTTATGAGTAATATAAAAGATAATACGATGAATAATACGATTAATGATAAGGGATTGCGTAATGAGAATAAATCTCAATATAATTTACAATTAGCTATTGTAGAAAAGAAAAACGTGGAAAAATTATATCCTAATAGTTTGACATTATATTCAGCAGGTAGTATCGTTGGGGCATCTGTGTCTGCTATTGTATATTCATCTATAGTTACATCTGGAGATATTACAGGGTCACTTGTTACATCTGGACTTAACTTAGGAGGAAGGATTCTAGGATATGGTACTGAATTAATTGCTGGAGCAGCAGTAGGAAATTCAATAAGAGGGATTGCTACTGTGTCAGGGGCTGTTGCTGGGCCTGCTATTAGTTCTTCATCGCGTACAGTTGCAGCTGGTGTATCACTTGTAGCAGGAGCTTTATCTGCTATTGCTACTTCTGCTTTTATTTATGGCGCTAACGAAGTTGGAGCATATCTATATTCAAAAGTAGAAGATTGTAAAACTAAAGTAGCAGAACAAATTCAACATCCAACTGAAGTAACAGATGATATCAGTAATTCGGTGTTAGATACAGCTGAAGAATATGAAGGGACTATTGAGATTTAATTAGGTAATTGATTCATTAAATTAAGAGTTGATGTAGTTAAAACACATCGTTGTTTTTGTGTTATATACTTAGTTTTATCTGGGCCTCTAATTATACATTGATTCTTTCTAGGATCCCATCCACATAACTTATTATCAGAACATTCGTTACATGTCTTAATAGATTTACATTCCTTTTGATTTTTTGGATTCTCAAATCCTTGAATATAGTAATTTTGAGAAAGAATTCCATTTACCATCGGTTTAATTTGATTTTCAACAGCAGATGAAATTATACCAGGTAACTCAATGTGTAAATTATTAACATCATTTCGTACATTATTTGTATTACTTACAATATCAGCTGGACTATATTTGACTTTTCCTGATATATATGTATTAGGAGGAGGAATTCTATCTTTAATTTGATCCTTATATAATACAAAATCATATTGATCTTCAAATGTTACATCTGGAGGTATCTCTTCGTTATCTATTACAGATTTACAACGAAATGATGATTGAATTGTATTATTTTGATTACAGGATACATCCGTACTCTTTAATAATGTGCTCTGTATACAGACTTTTGATTTAGGACACCAAGAACATCCGCTAGCATTCGCACATGTAACACAATTTTGATATTGTTCACAATAGGATGTAAACTTTTCTCGTAATATTTGAGAACGATAATATTTTGATATTATGAATCCAATGGACAATAATATTAGAAAAAATATATTAGATATCATATTACTATTTATTAATGTTTTTATAATATTTTATTATAAAATATTAATAGTATAATGTTTATTAACTTTAACAAAATCATTAGGATTAAATGTAGTTATTTGTTTTGAAATATTTAACATTGGTATTGTATTATAATCTGAATATGATGAAATATATGGAGACATTTTTGCTTTTATTTTATTATTTATATACTTATATTCTATACCCTTTCTCCAAATATATCCTTTTACCCTTGCGCACAATAAACGTATATTATCTATATTATCTATAGTAATTAGTAATATACACGATATAATTACAATAGTACACATCAATATCATATAATTATGATATGATTCCATAATCTGTTCTATAATGTAATCTATTGCATCATATAATGATTGAACATTTAATTGTGATCCATTTAATGGTATATAATTCTTTCTAAGATATGAAGGCGTAGACATTTTACACTAAAAAATAATATTATATATTTCAAATTTATTAGGGTATAGGATACTACTGCGCAGCAATAGTTGGTCGTTTTCTTATAATAATTTGGTTATGATCAATTCTTTCAGTAGGTGGAATATATCTAAGTCCAAGGAAATTAAATATGTCTCGTTCTTGAATCATCATATGTGGTATGCGAGCATTTTCATTAATTCTAACCATATCATGTTCATTTAGTGTATAACCTCTATTAATAGCATGCTGTCTAAAGGCTACATTAAACTTATCAGAACCAGTGAAGTATAATAGCGCATAAGCATATTCATTAGAAGGTGTTAATAATAAATCTAGACGACGCGCCTTTCCATTATAGATTCGTGACACAGCCATACATTTTTTATCTCCCTGTGCTAGAATACGATTAATATATCCAAATCCCTCGAGGAGTTTAATATACATCTTAAAATATTTTATAGCTTCATTAGGAGTATGATGTTCAGGAACTCTAATAAGTACATCAATATCACCGCTTGTTTCAGCTCCTCTGCGATAACTACCTACAATCTCAATGGTAAAATCAGATTCTTCAGGAATTAACATCTGTAAGATATCCTCATGTTCTTCCATTTCTATGCGAGGAATACGTTCCAATAAATCTTCATAGTATTTCAGACCAGCATGTTGGTTTGGTGTAAGGAGCTTGGGATTCTTTTTAACTTCTTCTCTTAATTGTTCAATACTAGTAATTCCTTCGTCGATAAGTTTATTGGCCCTTACTGGCCCAACATCATAAATCTTCTGAAAAGCATCTAGGGCATCAATATTATATTCTTGTTTAACTCGTTCAGCTGATTTAAGTGTACCTGTCTCAATAATCTCTTTTATCTTTTGAGATATTTTGTCACCAATACCTTCAATAGATTGAATATCTTTATAGGATGTTATTGGGCCATTATACTCTTTAAGCTGTGCTATAACTTTTTGATATGCGCGTACTTTGAATGGTTGCTTTTCGGCTTGATCTCTTTTACGCAATATATCTAATGCATCAATAATTATTGACTTGTAATCTTGTGATACAATGGATGGCATATTTGTTATAGCGAGTATACTATAGATAACTAGCGTGTGTCATCTCATATTTGGAATTCCGAATTTCAAATTTTTTAGAGATAATCTATAGTATATAGATCATGATTAGTATATTCTTAGTATATGTGGAAAAAATAATATTTAATATAGTCACAAAAATTGATCGATTGCCGTGACTATAATAGTAGTTAAATATGTCTGATTCTATTAATGATACTAAAATTCCAATGGATGCGCCTGAATTAGCCCCTAAGAAGACTAGGAAACCACGAGTTATATCTAAAAAAGATGATAGTATTGAAACTATACTTAGTCAGCCTGTAACTATTTCAGAGAATGATATAATTACTGATAATGATAAACAAGAATATATTAAACAAAAAGTAGAACAAAAAATAGCTAAGGCGGAGAAAAAAGAAAAGAAAGAAAAGGTTGTGAAAGAGAAAGTAGTGAAAGAAAAGGTTGTGAAAGAAGAACCTGAACAATGTCCAATTTGCTGTGAAAATTATACATCTATTATTCGTAAAAAATGCGTATGTAAATATTGTAATGCTGATACATGTGCTAAATGTATTGAACGATATCTACTTGATTCTATTCAGGATGCCCATTGTCTACATTGTAAAGTTAATTATAATGATGTAACTTTAAGAGAAATTTGTACAATGACTTATTTACAACAAACCTATTTCAAACATAGGCAAGAAATTTTAGTTAATCGTGAAAAGGCGAATTTACCTGGGCTACAAGATATGGCTCTTGAAGAACGAAAACATAGACAAAATATTATTAAAATTAATGAAATTGAATCTGAAATAATAGATTTAGAAGATATTCGTAAAACAAAAGATGATGAATATATTACTAAATATACATTAATGTTATCCATGAAAACTGAGGAGGAAAAAAATGTACTAAGGCCTTTAATGAAAGTATTACAAAAAGAAATAGATAATATCAAGATACAAATTAATAATAGGCGTACACTAATTAATGAAATTAGAAATCCTATTACTAATGGTGTAGCTAAGAAAGAAGATAGTGAAGAAAAGAAAAAGTTTATTAGACGTTGTTTACGTGATGGATGTCAAGGATTCCTAAGTACAGCATGGAAATGCGGTATTTGTGAACATTATAGTTGTAATAAGTGTTTTAAAGTACGTGGAGAAAAACACGATTCTCCACATGAATGTATTAAAGAAGATGTTGAAACTGCTGACCTTATTAAGAAAGATTCAAAACCGTGCCCTAAATGTGGTGAATTTATTACACGGTCGCAAGGCTGTAGTATGATGTTTTGTGTGTCATGTCAAACACCATGGGATTGGAATAGTGGAAAGATAGTAACATCTGGAACAATTCATAATCCACATTATTATGAATGGCTACAACGCACAGGTGGTAATACTCAAACTAATCGCAACCCTTTAGATGTCCCTTGTGGTGGTTATCCTAATGGATGGGAACTTCGTAAATTACCTCAAATTAAAAGAGAATTATATGACACTTTCTATGAATTTCATCGTATTTGTCAAGAAATTCAAGATATATCAACGCGTACATATAGATCACATCTTGATAATACTGCGACAAATACAGTTCATGTAAAATTCCTATTAAATGATATTGATGAGAAACAATGGGGGCAAATACTAGCAAAGAATGAGAAAAAGAGGAAGAGAGATCAGGAAGTACAAGAAATATTTGCTGCATTTCGAATGGTAGCTGTTGAACTTATTAATCGTATTCAGAACTATACATATAATGTTAATAATAAACCATATTACATATCAACTGTTACACCTATTAATGATGTAGAACAACTCCTTACACCATGGGTCATTGAAGTAAATGAACTTATTAATATGATTAATAAAGCACTACAAGATGTATCGATTGGATATCATTATGTTGTACCCAATATTGTTAAAATACCTAATGATAGTAAATGGACAAAAAACGTATTCTATTATAGACTAGAAAATAAAAATTACTATGAAGAAAATAAGAAAAAACGTGTTGTTAAAGATACTTCTAATAGTGTATTTAATCCTTCTGAGAGTTTATCAATTGATAATAAGATAGATACCCTAGAAGAACCTAAAGCAGCTGGTGGAGCTGGTATAAGCGCGAGTATTCCACCATTGCCTATAGTGCAAGCACAAGAGCGAGAGAAAGAGAAAGAGAAAGAACAAGAGAAAGAGCAGCAGAAAAGAGAACGAATTCAAAACTTGATTATAATTGCTCAAGCAGAAGGTAATACTAAATACGTATCATTCTTAGAAGATGAACTTAGATTACTGGAATAATTAATATATACTATTAATATAATGCCAATAAAAACCAAAAGGAAAACCAGAAGAAAAACCAGAAGTAAATATACTACTCGTAAAATAAATACATCTAATTTTTTATATAATCCTCGCAATCCTCTAAAAGCATTTGATGTCTATATTGATAAAGATCCATCTGATACTATTCCGATTCGCTATAAAACAGAAAAAGATATACAACAGACTATTCAAAAGTTAGAACGATTATATAAATCAGGTAAATATCCTCATAAAAGAATTTGGCAAGTTGCCATGATTATGAAAGTTCGTTTAGAAGTTCTAAAAAAGGATAAACCTTCTCAGTATAAATTAGCAAAAGAATATATGGAGTTCTTAAGTAAACGGACTCGGATGAATGAAAGTGATAGGCGCAAAAGTATATTTAAATATATATATTAAGAATATGTCCAAGCACAAGTCCGATTCCTTTTATGATATTATTATTTTAGGCGCTGGAATAGCAGGGCTCCATGTTGGAATAGAACTTCTAAAAAGATTTAGGGGGGCTAAACAACTTAATATTTGTATTCTTGAAAAATATGATTATATAGGTGGGCGTATACTTACATTTAAAAAGGATATTGAAGGAGTAGGAGAAGTTCAATGGGAAATAGGAGCAGGACGAATTTCTAAATCTCATAAAAAAACCCTCGGATTACTCCGTCATTACGGACTCCATTTTTCAGACATTTCCTCGCAATCAGATTTCCTATCTACATCTGATTATATTCTAAGAAAGAATACATTTTCCGAATTATCGAATTTATATTTAAAACCATTTGAAAACTTACCAGCTAATATTCTGGAAAATAATACATTAGGAGATTTATTAGAAACTGTTTTAGGAAAAGTAAAAGCAGAAAGTTTTTATAATGAATTTCCATATTATTCAGAAATTCATACACTCCGCGCAGATCTAGCTCTTAAATCGTTTCAAGAAGAAATGGGAAATGATAAGTTTGTAACATGCATAGAAGGTTTGTCAGCCTTAACTGATGCTATGAATAGAGACTTTCAAAGATTAGGGGGTACTCTGATTAAAAATATGGAAGTACTTTCTGTAGAGGATAAAGATAATATAACACATATTAATTGTAAAATAAATAATAAAGAATGTAAAACTATTGTAAAAAATAAACGCCAATTCTCTAGTAAAGTATGTATATCAACACTTCATTCTGATGCAATTTCTCATATTATAGGGCTTAATGAAGCTCCTGTTTTGAAATATTTGTCTATGGAACCACTTTTACGTACATATGCCATTTTTCCACAAAAAGATAATAATATATGGTTTAATAATTTATCAAAAATTGTAACTGATTCTTCAATAAGATATATTATTCCAATTAATCCTAAAAAAGGCGTTATTATGATTTCCTATACAGATGGAAAAGATGTACAAAAACTTATACATAAAAAGGGTTTAGAACATTGGATTATGAAAGAAATTCGTTCCTTATTTCCAAATATAAATATTCCTGATCCTATGTTATTTAAAAAATATCCATGGGAAAGCGGGTGTACTTATTGGCTACCAGGCGACTATAATGTACTTGATGAAAGTATAAAATCTCTTCATCCATTTCCTAAAAAGATACCAGGGCTATATATGTGTGGAGAATCCTTTGCTGTTAAACAATGTTGGATGGAAAGTGCATTAGAACAATCTGACATACTTTTAAGTAATAATATATTTATTAAAAGTATTGAAGAAATATTAATTGATAGAATATAAAGATTTAGAAAACGAATAACTATAGTAATATGTGTGGTATATGGTCTTACATTGATTTATGTAATAAGTTAGATCTAACGCCTGATAAAATAGCAAACCTTATGAGAATATTTTATAATTTAAAACATCGTGGTCCAGATAATTCTTTTTTTGAGACATATGGTAATGTATGTATAGGATTTCATCGCCTTGCTATTGTTTCTGATAATTTTATTTCAAATCAGCCATTTGTAATTGAAGCCGATAATAAAGTTATAGTATTTGTATGTAATGCTGAAATATATAATCATAAAGAACTTCGTAAGAGGCTTCAAAAGTGCGATTATATATATAAGGATAATACTCGTAGCGATTGTGAAGTAATTCCATTGCTATATTTGGAACACGGTCCTTCTAAGTTTCAAGAATTATTTAAATATAATAAGGATATGTATATTCGCGGAGAATTTGCTTTTACTCTATTTGAATTTACAAAAGATAAACATCTTCAGCGCATTGTAGCTGGCCGTGATTCGGTTGGAGTTCGCCCTCTATATTATTCTTCATCCTCTAATACTCTAATATTTAGTTCTGAAATAAAAGGCATTGATGATATTACATCTACTATTAGAGAATTTCCTCCAGGGCAAATTATGATATATAACTTTGATGAATTATATAATCTTGATAATATTACTATGAATAAGTTTTTTAATCCCAAAAAGATTTTACCTCTTACTAATTATGATATATCTGAAAAGATGTTACTAAAAGATGTATATTCTTCAGTAATTAATAGTATTCGTTGTAGATTGGATACCGATAAACCTGTTGCTTTTTTACTATCTGGTGGTGTAGATTCAAGTTTGGTTGCTGGAATTTCTGCTAAGATTCTTGGACGACCTATTAGGACATTCTGTTGCGGAATGGTGGGAGGAACTGATTTACAATATGCTAGAAAAGTAGCTGAACATATTGGTTCTGACCACACTGAAGTTATTTTTACCCCTGAAGAAGGGCTTGCTGCTATTACAGATGTTATATATACTACAGAAACATGGGATACAACTACTATTAGAGCGAGTGTTATACAATATCTAGTCTCAAAATGGATTGGAGAAAAAACAGATTGTAAAGTACTTATGGTTGGTGAAGGGGTTGATGAAATTTGTTCTTCTTACTTATTTAACTGGTATGCGCCTAGCGGCGAAGCATTACATAACTGTGCGGTAGAATATATTAATAAGATTCATTTATATGATGTAAAGAGGGCAGATCGTTGTATTGCGAGATGGGGATTGGAAGCACGCGTACCATATTTAGACCCTATGTTTATTAATGCTTATTGGACTATTCCTTCTGATTGGAGAATGCCTGGATATAAAGGGATTGAAAAATGGTGGCTACGTGAGGCATTTAATGGATCTGGAGTAATACCTGATGAAGTATTATGGCGTAAAAAAGAGGCACAAAGTGATGGTGCTAGTAGTAAAGAAAAATCTTGGTTCCAAATTATTCAGGATTGGATTGAAACTAAAGTAACAGATGAAGAATTACGTAATGCTAGTAGTCGATTTTCTTATTGTACTCCTCTTACAAAAGAGGCATATTATTATCGAACAATATTTGTAAAATTATTTAGAAAAGATACACAAACTATAATCCCTGGATTCTGGCAACCTAAATGGTTAGAAGGTGGGAAAGAAGTAACTAAGTATGTTGACCCTAGTGCTCGTATTTTAAATATCTATAATTCATAATTTAAATATATACTATAATGTTTAATTATACATATAATTTATTTAATATTTCTTAACATATATTCCACCTTTTGTTCTTCGGGTGTAGTAATAATTGACCAGTGTTTACACCATTTATTTACAGAATCTATAAAATCATTATAATACCTATGTTGTGATATATCAGGTTTTATTTTATTATATTCTAAATAGCATTTATTAATTTTATTTAGAAGGTCTATCTTTGAATCTCTCATTGGAAGAAAATTATTACAGAAATAGCATGATGTTATACCAGTTCTATTATATATCGTATTATTCCATGTATTATCCCATAATTCTAAATATATTTGCTTACAACATTTACATGGTAGATATATATTAACTTCCGTTGTCATTTTCAACAATGGTTTTCTATCCATTTATCTATTTAGTTTCAATTTTTATTATTTTATTATTTAATCAGAATCAGAATTAGAATCAGAATCAGAATAAGAATCAGAATAAGAATCAGAATAATTAATTTTAGGATATAATACTTCATGAAGTGTTTTAGTTTTTGAAAGAAGCTTTTCAGTTAAAGGATTAATATTTGTACGATCACCCGTCTCAATAATTGTAAGTAAATCTGTTATTATATTAGAAGTCGGGCATTCACATGCTACACTTTCTTTTCATTCATACTCATTAATATCATATGAATAACCAATTGGTATTTTCGCTATTGCTAATTTACTAAATCCAATTTTCTTATTTAACCATTTATCACTCCTTAGCACACTAATTACTTCAGGAGATGTTCTCCAAATATCATTTCTATACGTTGCGTCAAGATAATAATATTTTTTATTATCTTTTGTTACATATCTACTTTCATATGTATGTTCTATATTATATTTCTTATTAACTGATTTATATGTAATAAATCTATATCCATGAACAAACTCTTTATATGATAAGATCTTATGATATTGGTTTGTACTTTGTTCTAATTTTTCTAAATTATCTGATTCTTCTGAGTTAATAAATGTAATAATATCTTCTTTCCATAATGTTCTACCTATATCTGATTCTGGAGGATACATTTCAAATATTTTATCTATTAATTTTTTAGGATATGAAAATCCTCCATAACATGTATTATACACAACTTCATAATACTCTGAGTTGGATTCCATTTATACTAATAACTATATTTTATATTTATATTCTTATTCTTCAAAATGTAATAATTTAGGAAAAATTGCCTTATTAAATTGACTTACACCTATTTTTCCTTTCATAAATTTAAATATATGTTCTAATTCCTCATATGGTGTAAAGAAATCCTTTAAGTACCCCATATCATATTCTTTTAAATATGGTTGAAGGATATGAGTAAGTTCCTCATATGTCTTATTTAATTTTAGTTCTGATTTAATAGATTGCGATATATTGTCAGAGCTAATTAATGTAGTTAAATGATGTTTAGCATATATATCACTAGCATACATATTTCTACATAATATGCCATATTCTTCTTTAGTTATGCCATTTTCAATAGCTATAATATATCTTCTTATATCTGGAGTAATATCATCTGAACTAAACATGAATAAAAGGCTAATCGCATTTAAATCTAAAGATGATGATTCTAAGTATGTAATCATATTTTTAAATTCTGATACTACCTTATTCATATCAATTGAATTTAATGTTTGTAAAATATGGGCGAATTCATAGAATTGTCTAAGTTTTGTATCTACTTTCTGTTTAGATATAGACCTTTTTGATTCAACTATAATTAGATAAGAATCAGAGAAATATGTATTTATCTTAGAAAGATTTTCCTTGAGAGAAGCCTGAAACACCTTATCAGCTCTATCTAATAATTCATCTGATATTTTAGGCATTTTATTTTGATTAGGAGTATATAATATTAGCCCATCTATCTCACTTAGCGCATACTTGCTATAAGGAGTGTATATATTTTTAATAGGAATTAATTCTGTAAAATAAGTGTTTCTATTATATTCTAATAATGATATAATAAAATTATTATTTCTATTTTCCTGAAAATCAGAGTCTTGTTTTTTATATTTGTTAAACTCCTCACGGAAATCTTTTACATTTTCTTTTATTCCTATAATATCTTTTTTAATTGATACAATCTCAGATATAATAACATCTAATTTTTCAGAATTAGTCTTTCCTATTAATTGATTTGCCACTGTTTTATCCTTTTTCTTTGATGTAAACCTAAACTTCTTTAGCATTATAAGTATATATTCTATATAACGTTTAAATTAATAATGGATATTGAAGGCCTTAGAGAAGTTATTAAATATGAATTTCTAACATATAATTCTGATGAGAATAAAAGGCTTCATCACTTTAGAACAGTATTTGAGCCATATATTTATAATATACTTATTAAGCGATATTCTAACTACTTCGATGATTTTTGGAAAAGTTATTTTCCTCCAAAGAGATCTGATAAAGCATTTGTTATAATAGAAAGGCGATGTCATCCTAATTATTGGTTTATTCTGCGAAATATTGCATGGGCTAATCCAGATATGAGTGTATATATTATATGTTCTGATCAAAATGAATCATTTATTAAAGCGCTTCTAGGGGATAAAGTTGAACACTTTAATATACTACCCTTATTTAAAGGATCTCCTAACAGAGATGAGGCAATAAAGGAATATAATATGTTATTAACAGATTATTCTTTTTATGAAAAGATTAATGCTAAATATATGTTAACTATTCAAATGGATGTATTTATTCGTAAAAAATTAACAGATGATATTTTTACAGGTGATTATTGGGGAGCCCCGTGGGCATGGAAACAGGAATTACCTGGTGGGGGTGGAGCAACTATTAGAAATATATCACGAATGATTGAATTATGTAAATATTCTAATAAACATGATAAAATAGATGGAGTGATAGGGCAAGGACAAGGACAAGGGCAAGGACAAGGAGAAGATTCATGGCTCTCAGATAAAATTATGAGTTTAGGATGGACATTCCCTGATATTGAAATTAGGAAAAGATCTATTATGGAAAGTATTCCGACTCCTGATCCGTTTATCATTCATCAATTCTGGACTTTTTTTAGTACATTTTCAAATCATTTAGATTCAGATTTATTCTATAATTTTCTTAATCATATGTTAACATTTTATATAATATAAATATATAATAGAATAACATGAGTAGTAGTAAAATAAATTATAATAAAACTCGTAGAAGAGCAAGAAGTCTTAATAGAAAGGGATTTAAGTCTAGAAAGAATATACGCAGTGAAGAACCTCGACGTAATTATACACGCCTAGGAAAAGGTGCCTTTGGGCAAATTCATAGGCCCCCTTATCCATGCGCAGATAATAAGGAATTATACTTTGAAAAATATGCTTCACATAATTATGTTTCAAAATTTATGGAAGAATATGATGCTCAAAAAGAATTACATATTAGTAATATAATTAAAGAATTAATTACAGATTATAATGATTATTACTGTTTACCTGAAATGAAATGTATGGCAGCTGTTACTAATACCAATAGAACTAGTGTTGATTTAAAAGATACGTTATTGATTCTCCCTTATTGTGGTATTAGTTTAGAAGATATAGTTGAAGGTAAATCATCGGTTGATTTTACAGATGATCTTATGTTATATATTTTAAAAGAAATACGGTTTGTCATAACTGGTATTAACATGTTACATCATAATAAAATTATTCATAATGATCTTCATTATGGTAATTTAATGTTATTCACTCCAACATTTAATAAAAACTATAATAATCCTAGGTTATATCAAATACTTATTGGTGATTTTGGTATGGCTGAGTACTTAGGTATAGATTCTCCTATTAAGATACAAAAAGGAATACGTGAAGATTTATACGGATTTATTAATACATCATTAATTCCATTATTGATATCTATATATAATTCAAAAGTCTTATATATATCATCTAATAAACACTATTTAAATATTAACTCTAAAATATTTGATATTCTAACAAGGTCAAAACGATTACTTGCCTCTATTAATTCTAGTAAAAATAGTAGGAATATACAAGGAGATATTACTCGTTTAAATGATATATTAGATAGGTATATCTCTATGGCAGAATATATTAACGAGTATATTTAATTTTTTTAGTTTTCCTATATTTTCTATTACCTCCTTTTATTAACGGGGGTTTTGTAAATAAACTTCCTATATATGGTTCATATGATAATGTCCCTGTATGTAAATAGTCCGTTGGAAATCCATTATATTTCAATGTATCATATGTTACAATAACATGGGCATTTAAAGAACCAAATAGTGGATCTACAAATATATATGATCTCTTAGGATCTCTACTACTTTTACCATCATATCCAATTAATAATATATAATGCTTCCCTACTTTACTAATAATTGGCCTATTATTATCTATATTATCTACTAATTCTGTCCATGATGGAATATCTTTTTTAACACCATATGAACCCTTTGAGATATTAATAAGATTTCTGTTTACTAATATCTCATATGGATCCTGCATCTCTTCAAAGTTAGGAAATGTATGTGCTATATTATATTGCGTTATAGATGATAACCCATAATATTTATTAACTGCTTCAACTATTGCAGCATAACACCAGTTATCGGAACATTGTTTTTTAAGTTCAATATCTAATATTTTAGACGGCATCTCTAATATTAGATATATTTATATCTTTGATATTTATAGAATATAATGGATTATCATTTTGTATTATCATTATTTCATATAATATTAGTTGTCCCACTTTTATTATATATTGGATTCTTTCGTTCGTCTATACCTATTTGGGTATTTAATAGTATTTTAGTTCTAGGCCTTGCTATATTAGCATATCATGGATTCAAACTCTTTCTACGGTTAAGACATCGTTCAAATTATTCTTGGATAAATATTTTACACATATTAACTATAGCACCTCTTTTAATATATATTGGATATAACAAAAAAGATACCCCGCGATTCGCATATGAATTAACTATTATGCTCGCATTTGCTGCTGGTGGATATCATATATATTCTATTGTTAATCATTTAGATATTGATAACAAAAAATAATTAATATAACTATCTATATAAATATCTATGCAGTAATACCTTGAAATAATTTATATTTATTAGAATCTTCGTCAAATGGCACGCATCCCTTACAATGATAATAAAAGGCACATGAACTAGTAAAATCTTTATCGCATTCTTCACATGTAATAGTTTTAGTTTCATTATCTATATTCATAATTTTATTAACTTCATCCTTAAAATGTACTCTAAGGCAATGTATAATACAATTACCTTTCGTTAGAGCGGAAAAATTACAATCTTCAAATGGACAACATACCTTTGCCGCTTCATTCCCTTGAGCCTTTAAATAATCTGCATGCCTAGATTTCATATGAAGATCAAGTGTCTGTTTTTGGAGAAATCCTTTTTTACAGACCTTACATATATGCGATACTTGTTCTTCATGCTTACGAATATGATAATGCATTGTATTCTGCTTTTCCTTTGTAATATTACAGTGAGGGCATACAAAATGACCTTCTTCGTTCTTAGTATATTTAATTGGCATTTTATATTTAGTACTCTTTAGATAAGATATGTGTATGATATTAAAAATGTGATAATAAGTTTTCAAATTTATTTGACCTATCTTATATAATGTGCTTAGTTTTTAGGTTCATTCTTATATAGGTTAATGTGATATGTAATAGTTTAAGTTGATAAGAATGACATTGCTTCAACCAAATCCATTAAATCTATATCTGTTTCAGTCCCAACATATTTATTTGAATAATACTCCCATAGCCTCAGAATATTACATAAAATGGTATAATATGTATTAAAGTCAAAATCAGGTTCACCTCTATATCCATCTAATATTTCTTGAATATGTAGCCTTGTATAAGTACATAGATCATATATTAAATTATCTTTATTTTTGAACCTGGCGGCCATTTCCTCCCAATTTAGTTTAGAATATTTATAAATATATTTATAACGTTCATCATACCACCCTTCATTTGGGGGCGTATTTGTTTGTATCATACTTGTTGCTTCCTGATATAAGTTTTGTAGGATTGATAGATTGTCTTGCCCTTGCTCTTGTTCTTCATCATCTGTGTCCATGTCAAACTCCATTTCTCCAATTGAATTAGCGTCCGATTCATAATCATATTCCTGTCTCTGTCTCAGGCTTAGCTCTTGTAGTTCTTGATATTCAATTTCCATTTTACTATCTCTAAGAATACTGTTCGGCTGATGAGTTTAGATTTCCTGAATTTCAAATTTTATGCGCGATTTATTCTGTACGGCGTATATATTACCTATATAAAAGTATATTTTAAATTAAATTATGCGTATTTTAAAATCTAATCCTATAATATAAGAATGACTGACAAAATTAAAACAGTTGGTTCAAAGGCAGAGGTCTTCCATTCCCATGCAAAACATACTTCTGGGGGCTTAAAGAAATCCGATCTAATGATGACTAAACGCGGTCGTATCGTGTCCAAAAAACAACATAGTGCGGGCTTAAAGGCAGTTAAGCGACTATTCGCAGCTGGTTACAAGCCTAAGAAGGGTACTTTCAAGGCATTCCACAAGAGCGATGCCCACAAATCTGTTAAGCGCTCTACCAAGAAGCATCGTTCAACTAGACGTAAATCTCACCGCAGACGTGGTGGATTCGCAGATGCCTCTGGTAATCACATGAACCCTATGGAGGGTGTGATGAAAGCCGTCGCACATGCTACTAAGTAAATTCACATATTTGCCATAAATGAAATTTAAATCAATAAAATTTGAATAAAATTATACAGTATAATATTATTCAGATTTAAAGAAATGAATAATACACACGGAAACTGCCTTATGGAATTATGGCATCAAACACTTGCTATCGATTATCATAATATGTTATATAAACGTTGTATAACATCAGATAAAAAAGAGTGTAATGATAAATTACAAAAAGATATTGTAACTAGTTTAAGGGAACAAAGAGATAAATATGATTTAATATTTAAGAAATGTTATGATACTATAAAGTATAACCCTTAATTAGAATATGCGTCATACTAAACAAAAATCAAGGAAAACTAGGAAGACAATGAAGGTAAGAAAAACAATGAAGGTAAGAAAAACAATGAAGGTAAGAAAAACAATGAAGGTAAGAAAAACAAAGGGTGGTCGCGGTTATACTACGGGTGCTGCTGCTACTTTAGCACAGATGGCCCCTGCCCCTTTCTAGATACTACCATTTTAGCCTATTTTTAATCTTTTAAAGTAAATTGTTGAGATAACCATCCTAATAACTCACCTATTTGCTTATTTGTAATTCCTTCTCCTTGTTGTGTAACAGGATCATACCAATAAATAGATCCGCCTTGTACATTCTCATTATGCCTTGTCCATACAATCCCCGCATTTGCTACACGTAGTTCCTGCATTATTTCACGATATTCTTTTTGAGAATAATTTGCTTTATATAATTGTTGTAACATTTTAAATATAAAATCAGCATATTGAGTTGAAGATTCATCTACTGGTGCAAAAAATACAGCATCATATGGTTTTAAATTTTGTTGTTGTTGTATATGTGATATATTTACTAATGTTACTGTTTTATTTAGTTTCCCCCATAATCCATCAGGAATTGGTGTATCCTCTACAACGATTAATAAAGGTTTAGGACTATATGTTATATATGTTAGAGCTAATGTCCAGTCCATAGAATCTTTAATCTGAAAAATAGCATCATATTGAAGAGATAAATATTTACTAAATGAAAATGCTGTACGTGTTATAAGGATTTTTTTCTTAAATGGTTCACGGAGTTTTTCAATTGATTCCATAATCGGAGCATTTTTACTAGAATCAAATGGACCCTGGCATAGAATCTTACATCCATTTAAATTTGTATTAAAAGCATCAATTTGAATAGATTCTTGATCTTGTCCCCGCCCTTGCCCTTGTCCTTGTTCTATCCTTTGACGAAATCCAAACATCTTATATTTGAGATATTTATTCTTTTATATTATGAGCGCATTTATATTCTTACAAATAAATATAATGAAAGATAAAAATATCTTTAAAACAGCAGCTATTCTGTTATTAGTTGATTTATTTTGGTTAGCAACTGGCGGAATATTTGCACGACAAATGACTCAGCGCATTCAAGGTCATCCGATTGAATTCAGATTTATTAGTGCTGTTGTTGTTTATCTGGTTATGGCTTATATGCTATTACAAGTAACAAGCTATAAACAGGCTTTTATGTATGGTGCTTCAATATATGCTGTCTATGATTTTACTAATTATGCTTTATTGTCTCAGTATGATTTGAAATTTGCTATTGCTGATACATTATGGGGTGGTGTGCTTTTTACAGTAGCATTCCATTTATTAAAGGCCTTTTAGCGAGACATATAAATTAGACAATCATCATGATTCATCATAGTACACAATTTACACGCGGCATTAAAGATCCATAATCCAGCTACTAGTAGTAGCATACAATTAATAATAAAAGGTTGTTCATGTTCTTCTCTAGTATTTACTATAATTACTAGAGGCTGACCTTTTTCTGTTACTATATATCTCTTCGTATTACCAAGAGGATCTTCATCGTCTCCAGAATTTTCCTCTTCTTGTTCTTCATCTTCTTGTTCTTCCTCTTCTTCCTCTGATTTAATATCTGTTTCCTTTTCTCCCTCTTCTTGTTCTTCATCTTCTTGTTCTTCATCTGAAGATACATCAGTTACTACTTCTGTTTCTTTATCTGAATTAGTTTCACTATCTAAAGAATTATTTGATACATATAGAGAATTCATCATATTTTGAGGAATATCCGAATCAATCTCAGAACTAGGAGTAGGGCAAGGACAAGGGCATTCAGAGTCAACTTCAGAATGATCAGACATTTATATTAATTATGATATAATATCATTTGTTTTAAGTTGCTTTTATAAATTTGACGTGTTCTCTTTTTATATTTAATTTATATATCTATTATAATGTATGCTATATCAGGGCAAATAGAAGGGAATTATGAAGATTATATAACAGAATCTGAATATTCCCTATATAATATACCCAATTGTGATGTCAAACTCATAGTTGGTGATAAATGTAATGATGGAAGGCCTATTACGGAATCATGGCGTTATAAGAAAGCAATTTCTAATAAATCGCACATTATTCACATAAAAAACGAGAAGGAGATAAAGAAGAAAAGTGAGGCAAAAGAACCATTTGTTACAAAATATGCTCCTAAAACAATCAATGATTTAATAGGCCATAAGGAACAAATTATAATTATACAGAATTGGTTAAAAGAATGGCAAAAAGAATGGCAAAAAGAATGGCAAAAAGGTTATCCATCTAATCGCGGAATTCTTATATCTGGTCCACCAGGAATAGGAAAAACATCATGTGTTCATATACTTGCTAAAGAGTTTGGATATAATATCACTGAATATAATGCGTCAGATACGCGATCCGTATCAGCTTTAAGAGGAATGATACAACTTGGTGTAAAACGATTCAAAAAAGAAGTTATTGTAATGGATGAAGTTGATGGATTATCTGAACGCGGCGGAGTAGTAGAATTAGCAAATATAATACGTAAAACAAATATTCCTATATTCTGTATATGTAATGAGAAATCTCCTAAATTAAAACCATTATTAGGAACTGGATGTTGTTTAGATATAAAATTTAATAGGCCCATTAAAAGTACAATTGCGAGTACAATATTTAAGATAGCTCAGAAGGAGAATATTACTATTTCAAAAGGGGATTTAGAGTTATTATGTGAACAAAACGGAAATGATATTAGAAGTATTTTAAATACTCTTGAATTTTATAGGGATGATGGATTAGGACAAAATGGGGAAGGACAGAACGGGGTGGGACAGAAAGATTCTATACTACGTCTAGATGCATTTTCAGCTACACAGAAATTAATGAGTACTTCTGGTAAAACTATGTCTTTAGATGATGCTGCGAACCTAGTATTTGTAGATTATTCTATGATACCAATGATGATTTCAGAATGTTACTTATCAAGTTCTAAAGATAGCCTAGAAGATGCGGTGCGTGCTTCTGAATTCATTGGATGTGCTGACATTATAGATAAACGGATTCATAGGCAACAAGCATGGGGGTTATTACCTAATTATGTTCAGAGTATTATTGGGGCATCTAGAAGTGTTTCTGGATCAGCACCTTTTCAAATATTTCCTCAATGGTTAGGAAAAACATCAAAACGAATGAAACATATGCGATGGATGAATGATATTGAACAGCGAATGAATATAGGAAATTTACGCCTTGATATGAGCCTACTTCAATCTATTCTACTAAATAAGTTGAATGGAGCTAAGCCAGATTATAAAAGATTAATTTTGGCACTTGATGAACTCGGATTAACACGCGATGATTTAATGGATGCATTCGCGGATTTATCTTTATGGATTGATGACGAAAAAGTTGAAATATCTACTAAGATTAAATCAGCATTTACTAGAGAATATAATAAGACGCATAAGGATAAAACTAAATTAGGAAAAGTAAAGGTAGAATCAGAAGAATCAGAAGGTTCAGACAATGAATTATATGATGTAGAATAATGGATTATTTTAAATATCACCATTGTATGCAAATTGTATTAATGATTGTCTTTGTCGTGGACGACATTCTAAATCACCTGGCTTACAATTTGCTTTAATTTGTCCTAAATGCCTTTTGAATGCCTTCCACCGTTTAATCTGAACTTCATCTATTTCTTCCCGTCGCCCCATCCAATAACGACAATACCACTGAAACCAACCGCGAATATCATGATTTATATTAGGATCTGATAAAATAGGATACTGTTTTGCTATATGATGATCTTCATTCGGGACCCATCCATAATCTTGCCATTCTTGTAATGACAAACGCGATTTTATACCAAAACAATTAAGTGAAGGATCTGGACCTTGCGGTGATAATTTTTTTAGAGCAATTGCCTTTAAAAACCATTCTGTTGGAAACTCTAATAAGCAATCATTAATATATTTTCCTTCAAATGCACCAAGGCATAACATTTCTTCAGGGGTTAATTCAGGTTTGAAATCAGGATGGAAATTCTCTCCAGGATTCTCAGACAATACATAGGAATATCCTTTTTCCATCTTATTATACACTGTAATCTTTATCCCCTTCTTATATGAAGATAATGGATTTCCTTTTTTTAGGATTTCTAACATATCATCTGTGAACTTTATTGAAAGCACGCGTTTATCTTTGAAGTGCATATCTATTCATTCATTTGATTATATTCAAGGATTCTATTCCTCGGATTATTCCGAATTTAGGATAATTAAAATTTGAAGGCGGAGGAATCAAGAAATAAATCCGAGGAATAATCCATTTAAAATTTGATATACTATCGTGATTGATATAATAATCAAAAAAGAATGGAATATTATAAACCACCTAAACCAGCTCCTCTACCAGAAGACTTTGATGAGTTTTATGCATCACTAACAAAAACAGAAAAGGAATTACATCAATTAGCTATTGAGAAACTTGGGTCATCCTATTTCGTCCAATGGTGTCATATGTATAAAGAATGGAAAAAGAATAAAACCTCTTAAACCAAGAAGGCTATAAAATATATAAATAATAGCAAAAAATTTGAATTAATTTTAATCTATATTTTTGTTAAATAAAAATGAACGCATCTGTAACAAATATTGAAAAGTATCCAGGCTACGCCTGTATCCAGCTAACAGCATCTGAACATGTAAAAAAACAACCAGTTCATTTATGTGTAGTTTTAGACACTTCTGCTAGTATGGATAGTGAAAATAAACTCGAAAATGTTAGACAATCTATAAAGTTCCTCCTAAATTATCTAGGCCCTGAAGATATGTTATCACTAGTTACATTTAGTCAATATGCTAAAGTAGTTATTAATAAAGCACATACTATCTCTGATGAAAAAGAATACATTAATGCGCGAATTTCCCTTATTAAAAGTGAAAGTAATACAAATCTAAGTGGTGGTATTATTGCCGCACAGGATTGTCTTCTAAATAATTCTACTTATAAACAAAGTATTATTATACTTACAGATGGTCATGCTAATGTAGGTGTAACAGCATCTTCTGATATTACTAAACTTAGTAGTAATCTTAGTAAACTATATATAGGTACTTCTATTTCCTGTGTAGGATATGGGACAGATCATCATGTAGAGGTACTACAAAGTATTAGTTCAGAAGGTGGTGGATCATATTATGTTGTAAATAATATGGAAGATGTAGCAATGGCATTTGGAGATATCCTTGGTGGATTATTTACATGCGTAGCACAGCAAGTTACAGTACATTTACCTATAGGGACAGACATTAAATCACGATATGCTATTCATAATAACGATAAAACTACAGATGTAATTATTGGAGATATGCCATGTGGAATGGAAGCAGCTTTTATTGCTAAACTAGATATTTCTACAAATATAAATATTACAGGATATGATCTGATTGATAATGAGAAATTTTCAATAACTGCTACTGTAAATAATAATACAGCTACCAGTATACAAACAAAATGTGAAGCACATTATTTACGATTTATTGTTCTTGAACTAATTGAACGTGTAAGGAATGTATTATCAAATGGAAGCATTATAATAACTACCGAGATTATGAATGATATTAAGAGGATTATACAAGAGATTTCAGCTTATAAACAAAAAGATTCTAATTCTATCTGGGATATGCTACTTGAAGAACTAAAAGAATGTGAAGATAATCTAACTAAATATAATATTAATGGAATCACTTTTGATAGCCAGACATCTGCGCAGGTATTAGGTCAACGAACTACATTCTTAGGGCGAATGAAAGGCATTGCGGCTAGAACAATGTCATCTTCTAATCCAGTACTAATGCGCGGATTCTCTAATAATACACAAAAACATATTAGTTCACAATTACAAACAATGGCAACACCATATTCACAAGGGAAGCAGCAAGAACATCCTCATACACCTATTCTGGCCGCATCAGACATTAATGCTTCAACGTTACCTCTTCCACCTATTATGAATCTAACACGACAAATTGGCAGATGTTCTTCTGATAATAGCGAACCTATGTCAATTGCGCCACTAGTAATTTAATAAGCAATTTAAGGATCAAACATATATTATTTTTAGTAATGTCAGACTCTAAAAAGATTTTTATGAAAGATGGTATTGGTTATGTGGAGCTACTTGAAGTATTTGGTAATGACTTGACTGTTGTTAATGCCGCGCGTGTATCTTTTGATAAAGAGTCCAAAGAGATGACTATGGGTGATGAAAAACTTATTAATTATCTGGCTAAGCATCAGCATATTACACCTTTTTTTCATCCTCAGGCACGGTTTCGTATCCAGATGCCGATATTTGTGGCGAGACAGTGGTATAAACATGGGGTCGGAATTTCCTACAATGAAGTAAGTAGAAGATATGTTTCAGATGAACCAGAATTCTACTTACCAGCTAAGGAAGATATTAGAGAAAGAAATAAAAGTCTAAAACAGGGGTCTAAAGAAACACCTGTTGAAAACTCTGAAGAAGTAGAAAAACTATTTAGAGAACAAACTGAACGCTCTCTAGAATGCTATAATAAGCTTCTTGAAAATAATGTGGCACCTGAAGTAGCACGTATGATTCTAGGGCAAAATATGTACACAAGTTTTATTATGACATGTTCATTATCATCTGCGTCTAGAATTTGTAATCTTCGTCTAGATCCATCTGCCCAAAAGGAAATCCAACTTTATGCACAAGCTCTAAATGATTTGATATCTGTTGCGTTTCCTATTTCATGGAAAGCTTTGAGTAATAATTTTAAACATCATAGTATTGAAGGTAATGCTACTCAAAATAAGTAAAAAATTATATATTTTTAGTAATAAAACATAACATTTAAAGGTTTATTATATTTTATTATATTATGGAAATTAAATTAGCAATTCCAGGTATGAAAGAATCTGTAAGAGATTTTAATAAGTTGAGAAAAGCAATTGAAATAGTGACAAATAGGAAATGTCCAGCAGGGCATCAACGTATTTATAAGTCAGTCCATACTAATTTACTAGCTGTAGATAATTTTTATATTGGAATCCGTTTTATTGATAAGATTGATGATAAGAAAACAGGCAATCTATATGGCTATGAGGAATATGGGCATATCTATACAAATTCTACAAAGGTAATAGAGACGCGATTTGAAAAGACTCCACAAGAAGCAATTGATAGGGGTTTTATTGATACACCATACTTATCGATGGAACTTCAACAAAAAATAATAGGGGCTATTGAAGAATGGTTGAATTTATAGATTAAAGTAGTGAATCAGAAGTATCGATATTTAAATTTAATACTATTATTGGTAATAATGAATTAGATTGCGTATATGTAAATTGTATATGAGGGAAAATATCAGTACATCGCTTTATTAAATATCTTCCTACCCATTCCTGATCTATTATATCATCAGATGTTCTTTTTTGTAGTTTTTCTAAAAGAAAGTAGAAATATTCTGAAAAGGTGCTTCTTATTTTACCATCACTACATTGATATTCACTATATGGTTTTATTTTCCCGTTTTCTGTTATTCCTTTTTCATTAATTTCATTAAATCTTATATACAATACGTCTATATTTTTTTCTACAATTTGATATATTTTAGGTGATATCTGTATAATATATGAATCAATACTTTTTATGATTTTATTTCTATGTATATTCTCTCTTTCTACAATATCTTCTCTTGAAATAGTATTAATAACTCTATTAATTAGCCGCCCCTTTAATAATTCCAAATGAATCTTTCCTATGTTTTCATCTGAAGTATCATCAATAAATTTAATTGTATTCAGAAATCCGTAATACATTGCTGTTTTCTGCTGATCGTCTGACCCATCGCCAAAATTTATTAAGTGTCTATAATTTAAATTTATATGAAACCAATTACCTTCTGTATAAACTTCATTTATTTTATGTAAATAATAATCTTTAACCCATAGTAAACTATTTCCATTATATCTCGTAATACATATTTGATTATTATATATTATTATTTGTTTATCTTTTTTTAATCTTTTTATGATTGTATCATGATTTTCTTTAAGCCCATGTTCTTTAAGTTCTTCTTGGGATGACATTGTTACTATATAAAATATGAGTTTTTATCAAATTTTATATAATATGAGTTTTTATCAAATTTTATATAATATTATTAATCTGTATAGTATTTGACCATACAAAGATATTATATTCATTTATTATATTGTTTATATTGTTGCCATATAATATATCCTATAAGGCCTACGCATAGAATCTCAGCAGCTTGTGCAACTTTCCATTCTGTTTTCGATATCAATGTATGTGATTTTTCATAATTATTAGGTACATCACATATATCACATCCTTTTTCTGATTGAATATCTGTTTTAACACGATTACACTGCTGTACTATTAATTCTTTACATCCAACCATCCTAAAATCATGAACATTTGCATAAATAGATACCCATAAATCAATATGATTCTGAATTGGATATACTTCTTGTAATAATCTTTTAGCACCATGCTGAGTCAAAATATAAGCATGAAATAAATAAAATGCGCCTATTCGGATGGCTTTAGGTTCACCAGGAATATATGTTAAATCTGCCCATTTTCCTCCTAAAAGCCACATATCCCATTTCTTAGGATCTTGAAGTAACGGCGATTCCTTTAAACATTGATTAGCCCTCTCAATAAAATCATCTGGAATTTGCGCATCATCTTCAAATATTAGAACTTGTTCCTTATTATTATCTATCATCCACTGCCATATTGCGATATGAGATAGAGCACATCCAACTCCGCCTACACTATCTAATTCCTCATGCGAGCGTCTATATTTTTTAAGAATATTCCTTTTTGTTGATAATGCTATTCTATTATCGCTTGTAATATCTATTGTTTTTCCATCTACGCCTATGAATCTTGTTACATCTATTCCTTTTTTCAAGCTATTATCAACTGATTTAGGGCCTGCGGCCCTTAGCCCGGGTTGATCCTGAAATCTTTTCCATCTATCCTGACGTCGTTCTAGTGTAATACAAAAAGCAGGAATATCCTGAATTTTTGGAGTACTAGGTTTTAATAAATCTTTTTCCTGAAACATGGACTCCTCTTTTGATACATATGATATTCCTATGAGATTTTATATAGCATAAAATTTGATTTATTATTATAGCTTGGGATATGTCAACTATCAAGATGGGTAAATTACATTTAATTCTAGGCTGTATGTTTGCACAAAAGACGACTGAACTCCTAAGAAGAGTCCGTCGCTATAAGTCTATTAATTATAGAGTCCTAGTTGTAAACTTTATTGGAGATACTCGATATGGTAACGAATGTATTGCATCACATGATAAAGAAATTGAAAAAGCAGTCTGTGTTGAGAAGTTGAAATCTGTTGATCATCTTGTGCGATCAGGAAACTATGATGTAATTGCTATCGATGAAGGACAATTCTTTGGAGATTTATTTGAATATGTAACAGGTTGGGCAGATGAACTCCCTATTCATATTGTAATCTCAGGTCTTGATGGAGATAGTGATAGAAAGCCTTTTGGAGATATGCTCCGCCTTATCCCGCATGCTGAAGAAGTTGAAAGACTAAGTGCTTATTGTTCTCAATGTCATGATGGAACTGTAGGGATTTATTCTAAATACTTTGGTGCTACTGAAAAAGATGAAAATGGAGTTGCTATCGGTGGCGCTGAGAGTTATCGACCAGTATGTAGAAAACATTATCTTGAAAAATAGAAATAATAATTAATAATCAATAATCAATAATCAATTAATAATATAAATATTTTTGTTATATTAGAAATGTCTAATCGTAACTTTGATATGTCTAATTATATAAGGCGTCAATCAAATAGAGTCGCCGCACAATCATTTTTAACACGCATACAGTCTCCGAATAATGAACTAGGGTCCGCGCCTTATTTAGGTATTTCATCATATTCAATTATGAATGAAGTCCGATCTGGTTCTATGACTGAATATTCGCGTTCTGATTATGGTGGATGCGAACTAATTAGCCCTGGCTGCCCTTGTCCTCAAATAGATCATAGCCTATTTGTTCCCACTGGGGTTACAAATATTCAAATTACATTTGGTAGTATTATTCTAACATGGGATGCTCCTATTAATACTAATAATGATACTTTTAGTTATGAAATTACTCCTTATTTACATGGCGTTGCTTTAGCATCTGTTATAACGAATGATACTACTTATAAGTTTACTACCTTAGAAGAATGGAGACCTTATACTTTTAAGATTGCTGCTATAAATAGTCATGGTAAGGGTGTATCTGTTCCAAATGGCAGTGCTGTTATAATGCCACCATCTGATTTATCAGTAGTTCTATCTGGTTCAACTACTGGGGGTAATATGCCTGGATGTATTAAATACTTACAAGGAAATGCTATTGAAGCACTTCTTACATATATTGCTTCTGTTAATGTTGGGCCTACTAAAAGTTCTCGTTTAATGTATGTCTGGTCTGTCTCTGTCGCTCAAACTTGGAATTGGATTTCTCTCAACTCTCCTATTTCTATTACTGGGATTAAAGATAACTGGAATTGGACTCTAAATCGTAAAGTAAGTTTTACAGATGATTGTGATAAAATAATATGGATGGCTTTAGCAATTGATCATATCACTTCTACTATTCTAGGTTCACAATATACATCAAAGTTTACTTATAATCAAGAAGCAGTTAATCGTGTTAAAACGAATGGTCATTGGGATAATTGGATTATTGTATGGAATAGTTGGTATTCAACTAGAGTATTAGACGGAAGTATAGCTGCTGGGACTACTATGCCTGTTAATAGTGCTAACTGGGGTAAAACAATTATAGTTGATGGGAGTACTGTAAATGATATTAGTGGATTTGCTGAACCTTCTGAATGGACGCGCCTTACAGTACAGGGTAAAAAACAAGGATATTTAACATGGGATTGGGATTCTGTACATTCTACTTGCTTATCCGAGAACGATGAAATTACTGTTACTTCTGGATTAAAACCATTAACTGGTATTGCTCGTGATGAAGAAGTAGACTGGATTGTTGCCATTACTCATGAAATGGGTGATCCTAAATTCCATCCTAATGGAGAACCTGTGCCATATATGAATTCTGATTTACGTAAATTACAGGCAGAATTCTGGGCTGGAGGCCCAGGGACTGTTTCACCACCATGTATGTTTATATGGATGTGGTGCCAATATGTTCGTGCTATTTCTATATCAGCAGATAAATTAGTATATTCTTTACTAGATTTATGTATACATCTCTTTGAAGGCGGGCGTATTACTTGGCGTTTAAAGAAAGAATTTATGGAAGCACGCCCTATTCAAGAAATTAGAAGGCGATATGTTGGTAAAAATCTATATTCTTGGGATGGATCTATTGTAAAAGGTGATCAATGGACACCCTACCAAGAATCTAATTTTGTTACTCCTCCATTTGCTGACTTTCCATCTGGACATAGTCATTTCTCTAAAGCATTTGCTCTAACTATGTCTAGCTGGTTTGGGGACTTAAAGATAGGCCTTCAAGTAGATTATTGCAATCCTGAGTTAATTTGCCCTCTAATTGCTGATAATTCAATTCTTTCTACATTTGGGTCATTTACTTTTAATAAGGGTAGTTCTAAAATACAACCTGGCTCTGTTCCTAGTGTGGATACTACATTATCATGGAATTCTTGGGATGATATGGCAGATTCAGCTGGATTATCGCGGTTATATGGGGGTATTCATTGTCTAACTGCACATGAAGCTAGTCAGGTTACTGCTAGACGAGTTCATACACAATTAGTAGCAAAATGGGAGATTAATAAGGCAATCTAATTAACTTTACTGCAGGTTTACTTTACCACAGGCGAGCTAACTAAAACTCTCATTCTTTCACTATAATTAAACCATTTTCTCCACACATCTACACGTATCCATCCATGCCTGACAGCAAAAGCTATACTCTGTGTTAACATAGAGAATTCACATTGTGCCACAAAACACTCTTTATATTCAGCTTCTAATTGTTCTATATTATGAATCTGAATAGCTTGACCTTTACTTGTACGAACAGCATTATGAAAAGTAAATAACCATTGTTGCGCTACTCTACGTAGATTTTCTCCATAATGACCTTTAAGTGTAGGCGGAGGATTAAATGAAATATACTGATGAGCATGCCCTTGGCATTCCTGACATGGTAATACTGCGCCTAAATTAGTAAGCATAAACTCTAAATAATTTGCTTGATCTGTATCCATTATAGGGTTTCCTGAATGACCCATTCGTTGTATTAAACAATGCATGTATCTCCACATAATCGGCCCCCAATCCTCAGCACCAGTCTCATTTCCATTTCCTTGCCCCATAAAATGTATCGTAGGGCCTTTCTTTTTTCCACAGCCGCAGCCCATTCCCTTATGTATTGTTGGATTTATTTGCTTTATGTTCTTTTAAAGTATTTTAGTTAAATTATAGTAGAGAATGGATAATTACAAAACACATACACTATTCTTTAGAGCAATTACGGAAAAGAAATTGAATGAACTATTAAAGAGAGCTGATTCTAATACAGGTATATTAGAAAGCCATATTAATTCATTATTAAATAATCTAAGATGTAAAGTTAAAGTAAATAAAGTATATAATCAACCACAATTAAAAAAGAATGATGATATTAAATATTGTGATATTATTATAGATTATTATGATAATAAAAAACGTATAGGGCATATGACATTACATTTAAAATTAGATGATAAGGGTATTAAAGGTATGAAAAAAGAAAATGGTAGATTACATGTAAAGAATAATATAAATAATTCTTGTTATCTTATAAAATGTAATAAGCGTAAAATTAGTGGTAAAAATGATTCTGTATTTATTACACTTATAAAGGGTAATTTTATAAGAGAAAAAATTGAAGAATGTAGTAATGCTACTATAAATATACTAAATTAATATTTTGATTTTAATTCAGATTTATCATTAGATAAACCACTTACAGATTATATAGATGAATATCATACATGTTATTCTAAAATACTATTAGATTTTAAAAGAAATCGTTCAAGGTCTATAAAACAGACCTTTAAGAAGCAGAAATCAACATCATTTAGTACGCGTAAAATTAATTACCATTGAGTATGATCAGCTTTTAAAAATATTTCATCTGTATCTACATATTCTATACTATTTGGTAGTGAATTATTAATAAGTTTTAGTGAGGGTATTCTTAAATATAATAAATTATCTGGTAAATCTGGAAATGGAATATATGACCATACATCTAATACTTTTAATGACTTAGGTAAATTGTAGATTCTCTCTAATTTATTGGTAAGTATACATTTTAATACTTCTAAACTATCTGGTAAATATGGTATATGTTTCAACTGTAATTCAGACATATCTAATCCTTTACATTTGGGAGGAATATATCTAATATGTCTAATAGGGCAATTATCAAGGCGTAAATATTCTAATGATTCAGGTAAATAATATATATATTTTAACTTCCTACAATATTCAGCTTTAATTATTTTAACATTATTTGGCAATCCTTCAAATGAAGTTATATCTGTACATGTACAATCTATTTTTTCTAGAGATTCTGGAATCCCTTTAAGAGATTTTAAATCAGTCCCTTCACATTTAAGTATCTTTAAATTAGGTGGTAAATTTGTTAAATACTTAATTGGATTATTTCTACATACTAATTTAGTAACAAAATCAGGAATACCTATTGGAATTTCTTTTAAATCTAGGTCAGATATATCTAATTTATGTTTTCTCTTAATATTCTTCTTAATATTTTCTAATCGCCCTTTTAATATAATATACTTTGGAGTGTTCTTTAAATATTCCTCATATTGCAACGCATTAAAATCTGTTTTAAACTTAATCCCTTTAGGTAATTTACAAATCTTTAAGTTCTCGTTTACTCTTATATCTACATATTTCAAGTTTTCTGGATAACTATCTGGTAATTCCTCTAGATTTGTATATGTACACTTTAGCCACCTAAGATTCTTTGGAAGTTTATTTAACCTTGTAATTGTTGTATTACTTATATTTAATCTTTCTACTTCATCTGGAACTATTGATAAATCATCTATATACCAATTACAGATTTCTAATATTTCTTCTGTATTTCCTTTTTTAATCCAGTTTTCTACTATTTCTTCTGGCGAAGACATTAATTATTATATTATAGACTTCTTTAATTTGCTCATATTATTATCTTATTAATAGTAATATGAGTAAGAGAGAAAGAGCAGGGACAAGAGCAAGAGCAAGAGCAAGAGCAAGAGAAGGCGCAGTTGCTGTATTTAGAACAGATGATATATACGGAGATGTAGTTATAACTAATTATAGAAGTGGTGTGAAAGTAAAAGCAAGTTTTACTAAATTGCCGCCTGGAAAACATGGATTTCATATTCATAAAGCAGGCGATTTAAGAGGAGAAGGGTGTCAAGGATTATGTGAACATTATGATATAGGAAATAATTCACATGGAGGATCACCTGATCATAATCAAGAAAGACATACAGGAGATTTAGGAAATATTGAATTAAAAAATGGAAAATGTGAAAAGGAATATTACATTAAAGGAATATCTGTAAAGGATTTATGGGGTCGTTCTATAATTGTTCACGCGGATGAGGATGATTTAGGAACAGGTCCGTTTGAAGATAGCAAAATAACAGGACATAGTGGCGCGCGTATTGGATGTGCTATATTTGGAAGAATGTCTTGTAGACCAAATAAAACACGTAAAATTAAAAAATAACTGGATTCTTTAAATGTGCGGATTTAAGGGCTTTTATATAATTTTAAAGTATTTTCTCTAATACCTTAGGACTCTTTCTAACATTTATCATATTATCTGTTTTATGTGTTAAACAATATCTGGCTTTTAATCCCTTTATATTATATGATGCTGATATATTACATCCATTAATAATACATCGTACTTGTTTTACATTTATCATATTATCTTCTTTATGCCCTATACAGAATTTTCCAGTACCACCTTCTACATCATACACAGGTTGCTTGTTACAATTGTCGTGTTTACATCTATTATGCCTTACATCGATCATTCCAGATAATTTATGAATAGAACAGAAATCACCCTTCTCGCCTTCATATGCGAAATTGGCGCGTTTTGTACAGCCCTTTTCCTTACACCTTCTAGCATATTTATCAAACATCCCAGGTTTAGCATGCGCCTTACAATATTGTGACTGTGTTCCCGCAAATCCAAATGATGGCGCCTTATAGCAATTATCATGAAAACATCGTGTAGTTACATTTACCATTCCTTTTTCTTTATGCTTTGAGCAACTGATGGCAGTTATCATATTAGGGAAATTAAAACTCGCACGAGTCCTACAATTATCAGATTCACATGTATAAGGCATTTTATCCTTTAGCTAAGTAGATTATGTCTGTATAATCTACCCGTGTCCTAAATTTCAAATTTTATTAAAGGAGTGAATGGAATAAAATATCAAATATATCTAGAAATGAATAATATCCAAAAACGATTCCTATTATTTTTGATAGGATGTATTGGAACGCGATTAGCATTCACTCTTTTAGCTAAAAATATATCATTGAGATATCTTCAATATTTAGGATACTTAGCTACTATTCCCGCAATAGGATTCCTCGTCATATATTTCCTCGGGCTCCGAAAAACAGGATTGGAAGTCATGGGAGATAGGATTTGGTGGAATGGACTCCGTCCAGTTCACGGACTATTTTACGGACTATTTTCCTATTTAGCCATCACACGGAATCCTGAGGCATGGATTGCCCTATTATCAGATACTCTCCTCGGATTATTTTCCTTTTTATATCATCATTATACTAGCGGAAATTTTAAATATTTAGGGATATAATGAAATAAATTTGAAATTCAAGATTAGCTAAAATACAGCAGTCGATAGTACTTAGCATAACAGTATTAGTGAATCCAAGATGTCTATATCTTCAGCATCATCAGATGATATTGAAAATATCGGTTTGCCCCTTGAAGATAATTCGGGGGCACTTAAAGGAATTGTAAAAGGACTCCTCAAAAGAGAAGAGGGATATTATCAAGATAGTGATATACTCCGTAAAGAGTTAATACAATTACAGCGTATTTACAAAATATCGCCAAGTAAATTAGATATTCTAACATGTTATAAACAATTAATGAATGAGAATCCTCTAAAATATCCTAGGAATCAATCATTACTTAATTCATTAATTGTCCGCGCAATTCGTAGCGAAAGTGGAATCCTGAATATTAGTGTATCAACTCCTCCTGATAAGTTTAGCTGTAAATATAATTGCCATTTCTGCCCTAATGAACCAGGAATGCCTCGCTCATATCTCAGCAATGAAGATGTATTTCGCAGAGCAACTACAGTAGACTTTGATACCGCTAAACAAGTATGGAGTCGCCTTGATACTCTAAATATAAATGGACATCCTATTGATAAACTGGAATTTAGAGTGCTTGGTGGAACATTTAGTTGTTATAGCCATGATATAGCAGATGAATTTATTCGTGACTTATATTTCGCAGCTAATACATATTTCGGCAATGAAAAGGAAAGGAATAGGGAGCGTAAAACAATTGAAGAAGAACAGGCTATTAATGTTTATACTAAACCCCATGTAGTCGGATTAGGAATTGAGACACGCCCTGATGAAATTAAGGAATCTGAAATTATCCGTTTCAGAAAATATGGAGTAACCCGAGTAGAACTCGGAGTCCAGCATACAGATGATGCCTTATTACGAGGAGTTAATCGCGGCCATGGGATAAAACAATCCAAACAAGCAATTAAGTTATTAAAAGATTATGGATTTAAGATAGAAATTCATATTATGGCAGATTTACCAGGGGCTACTCCTGAAGGAGATAAAATGTGCTATATGCTAGTCCTGCGCGATGATCCTGATATAATTCCAGATTATATGAAAGATTATCCCTGCTTAGATGTAAGTTATACAAAAGTAAAAGAATGGAAAGAATCTGGTAAATGGAAACCCTATTCAGAGTTAACACCAGATGCAAGGGATTTAAAGGAAGTCCTAATCTACAGACAAGCAATTACTCCTAAATGGGTACGTGTTAATAGGATTCAACGTGATTTCCGCCCTGCTGTATGTGGACAACTTGGATATAATAGCCCAAGTATTAAAAATAATTTAGCACAAATAGTAAAAGATGAAGCAGAAAAGCGTGGTATATATTGCCAATGTATCAGATGCTGTGAAGTTAGAAATGAAAAGTTTACACCAGATGAGATTTCATATGAAATTATAGGATTTAAGGCAAGTGGAGGATTTGAATATTTCATTTCAGCAGAAGTTAAAAGGCCTAACAGAAATCTAATGCTTGGATTTATTCGTCTACGCTTTTCAGATGCATTAGAGAATAGTATTATTCCTGAGCTAAAGGGTAAAACTGCTATGGTAAGAGAACTTCATGTATATGGGAAAGTACAAGAAGTTGGTTCTATTACTAATAAAGAGGCAGCGCAACATTTGGGAATTGGTAAAAAATTACTAGAAATTGCTGAAAGGATTTCTACTACATACAAATATAATAAGATTGCTATAATTGCGGGAATTGGTGTAAGAGATTATTATAAAAAGCGCGGTTATGATCTTCAAGGGAGTTATATGATTAAAAATATAGCTAAACCAAATAGCTATACTATTGAGATCATTATACTTGTAAGTGTAATGCTGTGTTGCCTATCTATTGCTATTCGATCTATATATGACATTTTAAATAATGTAGATAAATACTAGATATGAATACTATACAGTTTAGAGGAAAGCGACTAAAAGTTTTCCATTATACAGGCCATCTATATCGCGCGGATTGCGAGACATTTAGTCGCGGTTCATTAGCATCACAGAATTATCGTACTGCGCCTATGAAATACTTTACACTAGAAAAGGGTGAAACAAGTGCTTATTCTCGCCGCGGTTATCCATTTATTAAGACTTGGCGCCCATCAGAACCACTTATATTAATTGATATTTTTGATGTTCCGACTAGAAATGCCTTGAAAGATTTAATTGGTGCTAACGGCAGTACTAACGCAATTAATATAGCATTTCCCTTAAATAACAAAGGGTCTGTGTATAGAGTTTCCGAGGAAAACACTAAAAATAAAAATGATGATGTATTACGCAGTATATGCGAACAAGGAGTATTTGATGGATATTATATGGGGAAACAAGTCGCACGAAATAAAGTTGGGACATTTCACTCTGAAGTAGGATTATGTCCAAGTGCTTTTAGAAAATTAGTTTTAGAATCTGTTGAAAAAGATCCATCCGCGCCACCATGTATGAAGAATCGAAGCAATGAAAAGACTAGAAAGCGTAAAAGAAATAATAGTAATATTAATAAAAACAATTCTCCTCGACCATTTAAGCGTTCAAGGCTAAATGGAACATTATCTGCGCCAAAATTCTCTCTTTCAATGTTTAACTAATGTATAAATTGATTTTTTAAAAACTATGTTTTAGGAGTTTCAAAATTCTAAAAAATAGTTCTTTGTGCCTTCTGTGAGAATCGAACTCACGGCCTTTTCTTTACAAGAGAAACGCAATCGCCACTTTGCTAAGAAGGCATATTGTGGAATTTACCACATTCCTATTATGAAGAGGGTTCTTTAAGCTCTTTTCTTATATACCATATATGCAAAAGATGGTACAATATTTGTAATACTTGTGACAGCAATTATAGAGATTCCTGCAGCTATAGTACAAACTCCTCCAATAAATAGGACATTAGATAGTTTATCACATAATCTATCAACCACTAGATCTGCTAATTCTGTCACTTTTGAGTCGTTCATTTATATTAGTAAATGCTGGTTATATTTAGGTTGTTTGTTGATTATTATTAACATACTTCCAAATAAATCCTCCTGCTGTGTTAGTATTTCCTGAGAGAACTTGTTGAATATTTGATTTTTTAATATCTGTTATTCTTCCTGCTTCTGCTATACTTATATATTCTTTTACAAAGATATTATCTTTTGTATACTGAGCTACTTTTCTACCAGTTGCTTTTGTCATAGCTTCTCTATGTTTTTTAATATTAATTGCTTTTCCATTTTTATCTAAATTATTATAATAATTAGTAACACTTTCACTAATTTTCTTTTTAGTTTCTTCAGATGGTTTCCCTCCTTTATGAGAATTACCACCAATCCGACCTTCTTCTACAGCTTTTTTAAACTTTTCAGAATTTTTAAGTGCGGCTGATATATCAACTTGTTTCATTGCCTCTTTATGTGTTTCTCTATATGTCTCAAAATGGTTTGGATTTTCTTGTCTAAATCGTTTTATATTTTCACTAATCTTTTTCCTAGTTTCTTCACTATGATTCTTTCCAAGAAAACCGCCTCCTTCACCACCAGGTAGAATATTATATCCATTTGGTACTTGTGAATTGTACTTTTTGATATATTCTTTTTCATAGATAAATCTATCTTCATCAAAGCATATTATTAGTACTTCAAACTTGAACTTTTCAATTCCATATTTCTTAATAGCATCTTTAAGAGCAGGACAACCCTCATTTCTTTTTATTGATTGAATATGCCGCTGCCATCTTTTTTCTGGAGTATCCTCTTTAGTTTCTCCAATGTAGCACTTATTTGATACTATGTTTGTAATTTTATAAATAAATCCCATACTGATTTTAAAACTATGTTTTAGGAGTTTCAAATTTCTAAAAAATAGTTTTTGTGCGTATACCAGGTATCGATCCTGGTCCCTATTACGGACTCGTTCTTAAGACGAGCGTCGCGCCATTTGACTTTATACGCAGTTGTGTCAGAGATGTCTCCTTCACAATCTCTATTCCTCATCATGTCTTTAAGCTCGTTTTTGTGACATTCGGATAAGACAGATTATATAATAACTTAAATATATTGTGTATATTTTATATTAAAAGATACATACTATGTCTGAAACTAATCAATATCTCAATATGAATTCTAAAGAATTTATTGAAAACTATAAAAATATTCGTTCTAATACATATGCTGAACTACAAAAGACAAAAGGTAATATTAATCTAGATGAGTTTAGAGAATATCTAACAGATCTAATTATTAGTTATAAACCAAAAGTATATAATGACATTGCTGATAGAGTTAAAGGATTTCCTCAATGTGGCTCATATACTGTAGCATATTTCTGCGATATTAATATTAAATATGCTCAAGAGCTTAGTCAATTTATGAAGAATCAAGAAAACATTAATACTCTAATTAAATCTATACGCTCTAAGGATGAATATAAAGGATTTGATTTTCTTGTAAAAGATGTTACAGATTGGCCTAAGGTAATTGACGGCTCAAGTACATTTATTTACCCGTCTGCCCAATTAAAGATTAACATTCTATTTACAGTTGATTTGCGTTAATTAAATTAGTGCGTTTAAATTCCAAACCAAATCTCTCCGCTTATGGCGGAGAGAAATCTCTAACTCGCGATAATTCAGATGGAAGAATTCTTGATTGTAGGAATTATACTTATCCTAAGTAATACTCAAGCAGTCGCTGGTTCGATTCCGGCTCGCGAGACACTATATTTAATTATTATAATAATTATAATAATCTGATATTTTTATTTTAATATAATTATTTACTATTACTAGAGTTATTATTTGATTCATTATTTTCATTAGTATTCAAGTTACTATTAATATATTGGCTATCTTCTTCATTTTCATTATTTGATAATAAATTTCTACTATTAAGAACATTTCCAAAAATATTCCAATTAAATGAAGTATTAGATTTATATCCTTCTGGTGGAGGAAAATACCATGTTTCCCATAATTGTAGTTTATGTTTATAGCCAATACGTTTAAACTCAAGATTTCCATCATTATTTACAATAGGACGTTCTTTTACATCTGTCATTCCTTGATCTAAAAATCCTTCTTCTTTCCCTAGCGGATCTTTACAGAATCTTCCACCTTCTTCAACAATTACTTCGCCATATTTACTATAATCAGATTCGGTTAAAAATGACGGATTATGTAATAATGCGCGTACCTTTTTTTGTTCTTTAAATGGGTTTGTCATACCATATTCTTTGTATATATCATATAAATTAAAACAGCGAACTCCTGGCATAAGATGTATTTTAAATAGACATTTTCCTGTAATTGCGTAGTATTTAGCAATACGTTCATCGGTAGATGTTGAAAACCAAGAAATTGGAAGAATTTTACATTCTGGAGTTTTGCCCTCTTGTCTCAGTTTAGATTGCCCTCGCCATACTATTTTTTCAGTTTTCAAAGGTGATTGCCTTTCTAAAATATTTCTAATTCTATTCTCAATAGTTACTTCATTTAAATATCCCGTTTCACTCATTCGCCCTGTATATATCTTACCACGTTGTGGTGAACGTTCATATTTTACTAAGGCACGTAACTCTCCTAATTCATTTGGTGAATACTTATTTAATTGAACAGATTCTAATTCATGTAACAACGAAACTAATTTAGATTCATTAATATCATTAATCGGGGTCTCTTCTAAGGTTTGAATTGCTGTATTATAATATTTAGAAGGCCATATAGATTTATTATTAGCACTAAATGCGTAATATGAATTTGGTTTTTTTATTAAATTAAGAATCTTTTTATGTGTTTTATTTTTATTTTTGTTTTTTGTATTAGCCCCTCCTTTAGACTTTTGAGCCCTCTGACGCTTTCTAGTTTTATGATAAGACATAACTCTATTATATTCTAATAATTTTGATTTAAAAGATTTATTAGAATATAATAAAATGACAAGATATGAAGGAGATGAAGATGATGATGTGCCGCCTGGTTGGATAGAACAAGATTTTGAACGTGTTGAAAGATTTGAAGCATATAAACAATCAAGGCCCTATAAATATGGTAAAAGAAAAGCCCCATGTAGTTGTAGATATTTTAAAGGAATTATTCCTTCTTCGCATATATGTTATAAACCACTTTCTTTATCAAAACAATTTATACGATGGATACATCAAATTATTCAACCAAATAAATATCATTATAGATATTATTAGTATTATTTATACAAGTTTAAAGGTAATTTACATTAGTATTATAAAATGAAATTATTTAGATCTAATGATAAAAGTATAACTAAATTTTATGAAGATTTATATGACACTATTTCTACAGATAGTTATAGTAATTCATATAAAGATTATAAATATTCAGATGTATCCGCAGATAATGAATTATATATAGCATTATCACAATATACACCAGAATGTAAATTAATTTCTGATTTTAATTCAATGTGTAACCATAAATATATTATTAAAAACATTAAAGATATTATAATTTCAGATGTTTTAGTTAAATCTAGCCCTCGTGGCGCTAGGCCGACTGGATTATATAATATGTCATTTACTGTTTGTTATACAAAACAAGTAGTATAAAGGCCTAGTTTATATTATATAATAAAATGGATTTTATTGATTATCTTAATACTCTTCGTAAGGATGAAATAAATAAAAGAGAAAGTAAGTACATTGTAGCTTTTAAGGAATATTTAAATAGTATTATTATGCTTGAATATGTAAATGTATATAATAGTCTAATTGATACTGTATTGGAAAGCCCTTATGTAGACACACTTTCTATCTGTAAAACGTATATTATTGATGACCATCTAAAAGGAATGGATCTATTTCTTAATAATGAAAAATATGTTAAATCATTTATTGACGAGCTACATTCTACAAAGGAATACAAAGGGTTTAAAATTAGTATTGTAGATTCCAATTCTAGAATTACACATATAACTAAAAATACTATTTCAATTCAGTTTGAAGTTAATTTACAGAAAGTTTAAAATTGCGCACCTTTGGTGCGTTTAAAAATCAAAAATAAGTTCTACGGTAAGAGTGGAGGGGAACTCAGAACCTGAAAGGGTATGAGGGAACCTCTATGCTTCCTTAATTCAGTCGTAGAATGAGTGGCTGTTATGCATACTATGCATTGTAACCACTAAGTCGTAGGTTCAATCCCTACAGGAAGCGTATATATTTTTTAAACATTTGTAAATGTTTTGAAGATACTATTCAAACAATTTCATAATTTTTTCCTTATTTGGATTTTTATAATTATATTCATACCCTTTTATCCATTCTCTTACACCATAGTCATTCTCTTTATTAATTCTTATCCTTATAGATTTAACAGGCATTGTTTTATCAACATCACTAATATATCCCATATCATATAATATATTTTCAGGAATTATCCAGAATCTATCATCTACACTTGAATGTATCCAGTAATATTTATTTTCTCCTAATCTATATGTTCTAAACTTTTTTATTCCATTATGAGTTGATAGATAAAATATTAGCGATGACCTATTAAATAGAAACCCACATACTTTTTCTTGAACTCTCTTCCCATTTACTATAAAATCACTTGGAGTATTCTGTACTTCAAGTTTATTAAATTTTAAGAAATCTATATGTTTCTCTCTTTTTTTAACATATTCTTGTTCTCTTTGTTGTAAATCTCCCAATGGTAATAAACATTCATCTAATTGCTGTCGTATACATTTATCTTTATGTAAATCAATATAATGATATAATATTAAATTATTACCACAACCATATTCATTATATTTGGAATATTCAGAAATATTTAAGGTAGAACAATTGATTTTCCTTTTTCTCTAATTGCTAAATCTATCCTACAACCTTCATTTGTTCTAATTATTTCATAATAAGGAGATAAATACTTAGTAATAAGTTCTATACTTTTATATTATGTAGTAATATTAGAATCTTTATCTAATCCCTTTAAAGTATTAACTGTTTCTTTCTTAACACATTCTTTACATCTCTTCCCTGTTCCTCTTGATTGGACCGCTACAGATTATCTGTAGCTGCTGGCCACACTCATTTAAATGAGCGGTGGTCTACATTTGTAAATACTGCAGAAGAATTATGACCACATATCCCAATAAAATCTACTCTTACATACAAGTATGATTTATCTAATACACTTTCACGCCTTAATTCAAAATCTTCAAATGTAGTTATTAAAGTACATTCATTCTCTTCGATAATCTTCTTAACATAACTATATTGTTCCATTTTCTAAACTATTATTGTAAATAGTATCAAAATATATCAAATTTTGGAAATATAACAAAAATAAGTTTTATAATTGTTATATTTTAATTTTACATCTTGGTAGGAAATGTGTAAATCATGAATAATATACACGCCTAAGGCCATATTCTTTTATACACTTTTCTAGATGACATTTGCATGTATGACATGGTTCAGAATTAACAACCTGTTTAGTACCCTTTGCTATTCTAATAACCATCATAAATGCGCCATCCAACTCCCTTAGATTACCTAGCCTTTTAATTACAGCACGTTCAGCATGTATTGAATAATTATCATATCCACATCCTCTTGAACGAGAACCTATTGAATTAACTGCCATTTGAATAACCTTACCACGTTTTACTATCATTGCTATATGAATCTGTGTATTATGTCTTTTTAGAAGAGATTCAACCTCATATACTTCCCCAACATAATCTAGCGCATCTTTCCTACAAGGTTTCATCGTGAATACTATCTTAGAATAAATACAACTTATTTGCGTATTGGATGCCTATATACTCGACCTCATTATTTTTCAAATTTTATTTAAAGAGAAAAATTAATATGCGACTTATTCTTTACTAACTATTATTATTTCGTTTTTAGGTGGTTCTTTATCTCCTTTATTTCTTACATTAATGCTATTACTAACGCTTCTACTGCTATTACTTCTTTTATGTTCCATACTTATAGGAGAACCTTTATCAGATATATTTATAATACCACGATGACTATTATGTTCAGTCTCTAATGTATAGATACTATCTCCTATATGTGAACGACGGCGAATTGAAGGGGTTCTTGATCTTAGATTAGGATTTGAACGATTCATTGATAATCGACTTTCAAATGGCGATAAATGTAATGAAGAGGCTGCTTGATGAGTTTCATTTATTCCAGTTACGCTTTCTAATTGTTTCTTTTGTTTTTCTAATTCTAATTCTTCTGCTATTTTCTTTTTACGTTCTTCTGTTAATTCTTTTTGAATTCTTTCTAGTTCTAATGCTTTGGTATTTTCTAATTCTATTTCTTGTTCTATCTGTGATTTAGTTAGTTGTATTTCATCTTTAATTTCCGCCTTTCTTCTTTCAAGTAATTGCTGTTCTAGTATACGTTTATCTTCATCTTCTTTTCGTTGTAATTCAAGTTCTTCTTCTAATCTCTTCTTTCTTTCAGTAATTGCATGATCTAATCGCTCATTAACTTGTGCTGCTATTTGCATCTCCATTTCAGGTGTAACTAATTCTTTTAATGTTTCCTTCTTTCTACGTAACATTAATGCTGCTTCAGTTGCAACTTTCTTAAGGCGTTCCTCAGATGATTCATAGGCACGAGTATGTTCCAGATTACCACAGACTTCAGGTTTCTTAAGATCCTTAATACTACCAAACTTCTTTTCAAACTTATTAATTATATCTTGTGGGATTGTAGGCGATTGTTCAATTAATCTATCTAATTCGGCACGACATATCTTTAAAAAGTCTAATGAATCCATTCTATCATTTGGATGAAGCGCTAATTCTACCATTATTAATCGACCAAATTTAGACCAAGCAATTGCAGATACACGATGCGCCTCTTCTAATTGTGAATATTTCAACAAATTATTTAATGTTGTTAACATTCCCGCAAATAATGATAAACCACCTATCGCAAAACTTGCTAATTCTTTTGCTTTTTCATCATCCTTAAATAATGATTGTACGCCAATATTAGCAAAACCTCCTACACTAGATAATACGATAACACTTGAACTTATTAATAATGATTTTATTCTATATATTTTATGTGATTTATCGTGGAGAAATCTGTAACATGCTGATAAATCGCCCCAATTTGCCATTAAAATCTCTTGTTCTTTGGACCATCCATTTAAAAAACGCCTTGGTTTCTCATCCTTTTTCTCCTTTGAAGGTGATTTTTCACTAATATCTGCCATTCTATTTTATTTATAGATTTTAAACACACTCGGACAATCTACTTCGTTGATTTATTTTTTATATTTTTTACATTTTTTGAATTATAATCTTTTTTAGTTTCCAATCCAACCTTATATAGCCCTTCTACATCCTTTTCCGTTAATGTCTCTATATTTACATCTTTTGGAATCGAGACAAACTTAGGAGTCTTTAATCCTATCTTCATAATATATGGGCCATATTGCCCTTGCCTTATCTCATATTCCTTAAACTTTTTAACAGATAACTTATTTTCTTGTTTTTCTTTAAGTCGCCCTTGAAGATCTTCAAGAGATTCTTCTTTATATGGAATAGATGTCTCTCCCCATTGAATATAATCTCCAAACTTTCCTGACTTTTTAATAATATCTTTTCCGTCTAATTCACCGAGGACTTGTCCTAATTTCTTTTCTTGTTGCTTCATTATAAATTCATTTGCTTCTTTTTCCGTTAAATCTTGGAATGAGATTCCTATAGGCCATCCATAAAATATGGTATCTTCCTTTGCCTTTGTCACGGATTCTCTTAATAACAACGGGCCTTTCTTTGTCATAATCGCTTTAAGTTGTCCTTCCCCTTCTATCGCTTTAATCTCTCTTACCTTTGTGCTTCCTTCTTTTCCTTCTTGCGCATTATGAGCAATAGTTGACGAGGCACTCATAAATGATTCATATCTATCTTTATATGATTCCCATATATCTTTTAATGATTGTTTCCAATGTTCTTTTCCTTCCGCAATTAAATCAAGACGCTTTTCCATTTGTGCTGTAAATGATAGCTCAAATAAATCATTGAAATGTTTTAGAAGAAATTGTAGAACAGAACGCCCTAATTCCGTTGGAACCAATTTAGATTTTTCTGCCCCTACTTTCTTTTTTAAACTATTTTCAGTTGGCGGCCATTCATTTGGTTTTATAGAATATTCTGTTATTTGGACTTCTTTTGCTGGAATATCTTTAATTTCAACATATTTCTTTTCCTGGATAGTATCTAACAATGAGGCATATGTACTAGGGCGCCCAATTCCATATTTTTCTAATTCCCTTACAAGAGTTGCTTCTGTAAATCTAGGAGGTGCTTTAGAGTCTTTAGGTTCAGCTTTTATATTTAACCATTGAAGCTTATCACCTTCTTTTAACTTCTGTATTAATTGCCATTCCTTATCTTTTTCTTTTTCTTTTTCTTTTTCTCCATCCTCCTCAGAATCAGTATCATCAATCTGTGCTACTTTTCCTGCTTTCTTCCACCCTTCAAAAGTAGTATTCTTCCAGTGAGACTTCCATAAGAAATCATCATCTTCTATTTGCGTTTTAATTGTACTTGCTAAACCTTTTGCTTGTGACATTACAGATTGAATTGCTCTCTGCCAAATTAACTGATATACTTTCTTTTCCTGTCCAGACCACTCCTCATAATCTGGTAGAGATTTAATACTAAAATCAGTTGGCCTGATACATTCATGGGCTTCTTGAGATTTAGGGCCATCATCTTTATCTTGCGATAGCTGCTTTGCTTGTTCTTTCTTTTTAGCTTGCTTCTTTATTTGGGCTACTAATGTATTAATATATTCTTCACCATAAAGTTCCTTTATTTCGCTTTTAGCATTTTTTTGGGCATCTTCTGACATAAATGTACTATCTGAACGCATATATGTTATGAAACCTTTTTCATATAATTTTTGCGCAATTCTCATTGTCTGTTTAGGAGCAATTCTATACATTGCAGAAGATTGCTGTTGTAATGTTGTTGTAATAAGCGGATCTGGTGGATTTTCATACCATTCTTTAACCTCTTTTGATATGATTATTCCTGTGGTTACCTGATGGATATTCTCCAAATAATTCTTTGTAGATACCTCATCTTCTAATTCATCTTCCATCCTTGCAGGGAACTTAAAGCCATCTTTTGCCTTCCATTCTGTTACAAGCTGCCACCCTGATGAGGGCTTAAAGGATTTAATTTCATCTTCGCGCTCTACTACAATTCTTAGGGATGGGCTTTGGCACCTCCCTGCTGAAAGACTAGGGGCAACACATTTCCATAAGATTGGACTTAATGTAAATCCTATTAACATATCTAGCATAGCCCTTGTCTGCTGCGAATATACCATATTCATATCAAGATTAGTTGTATTAGCTGCTGCATGCTTTATTGCTTTTTCTGTAATTTCATGAAATATCATTCGCTTTGCTGTTTTAGGATTTAGCTTAAGTAATAATGAAACTGAATATGCAATAGCATTTCCTTCCCTGTCCCCATCAGCAGCAAGATAAATTTCATCTGCCTTGGATGCTTCTTCTTTAATCTGTTTTATTGCCTTTGCTTTTTCCTTTATAAAATTATAAGTTGGTTCAAAATCTTTAGTAATTCCAATTGAATCTAGTGAATGTTCTAATGCGCGTATATGTCCCATTGAGGCAATAACTTTCCAACCTGCTCCTAAATATCCTTGTATTTTTTGACATTTAGCGGGCGATTCTACTATAACAAGTTTCATTGTGTTATCATTTTTATTGAGAGTGATTCATTCAAATTTAATAAAAATATATTTAATAAATTTATAATTAATTTAGTATTAATTATTTTTTAACTCTATGACATTTTGCATGAACAACTTGTAAATTACTATATTCTGTTTTTCCACCAGCAGCCCATGGAATAATATGATCACCTTCATACTTACTTATACTTTTCTTAATTTCTTTTTGACATAATGTACATATATTATTCTGTTCTTCTAGTTTTTTAGAAATATCTTCTTTACTGAAAAGCCTTGGTTCTAATTTAATACCTAATTCATTTTTTATAATTATATCAATCTTCTCAATTAATTTCTTTTGAAATACTGCATTCCTTGATGAACATTCTAAAATTTGTTGTAAATTATCTACTAAAATATCTTTTCTAAATTGTGATATAAGTGATTCCATATGGCGATTAAATACTGCTGGATTTTTAATATGTGCTGTACATCTAGTTATAATTGCTGTATAAATAATAGACATACTTTTGCTTTTATCTGTAAATAATTCTTCTTCATAAAACTTATCCATATATTTTTTAGCCCTTGTTATAATTTCCTTAAACGTATCACTTTTATTTTTTAATGCTAATTCTATATCTTCTTTATGTTCTCCAAGATTTGTGATTTGCCATTTTTCATATAAATCATTAATTGAAACAAATGATGTAGGTAATTTTTCTTCTGATAAAGCAAGGATTTTAGTTAATTCTGTTTCAATTTCTCCTCTTGTACTATTTGTTTTTGGATATAATACTGTATTATAAAATTGGTCTGAGAATTGCTCAAGAAACTTATAAAAGTGTTTAAATAATGGTTTATATATTTCATGTTTATTAAGTGGTTTAGATGAACTATTAAGGATTTCAAACATTTCTTGTAATTTTTCATCATCGCGATAAGATGAATCCAACTTATTAATATAAAACGTGTAATTACGAATATTATTTTGGTCATCGTCTGATAAATCTTTAAAGTATTTTCCAATATATTTAGTTATATCCAATGTTTGTAATGAATTATCTAGAGTAAACTCATTATTTAAATATTTTAATGCTGTTGTTAATCTATGTTTTCCATCTAAAACATCTTCTGATTTATTATCTGGATTATGAACAGTCCATATAGGATTTGTTGCCCTTTTTAATAACATAGATTCGATAAATCTTGTTTTCATTTTAGGTGTCCATGATTCATATGCCCGTTGAAAATCTGGATTTAGATCTATATGAGTTTGAGATAATTGTCTAGCTATTTCTGAGTTAACCCTAAGATTAATAATTGAAAGTGAAACTTGTTCCATTCTTTATAGTGTAATTAAAATATATTTTGGATTGGTATTTATCAAATTTATTAATGTTCTCCAAAAGAAGTTTAGCCCGGTTCTAAATAAAATATGAGTAATAATTATAAAAGAAAATGATTGGCCTTAATCGTATTTTTCTCGAATCTGTAATTATTGCGATTGTAAATGTTTTTGCTGTACACCTTGCTGCTAATACTTACCGACTAAAATGGGAGGGAGTACTTCTTGCTATGGTATTTGCTTCACTTATTAGCGGTTGGATTGCTCATATATTTAGTGCCAAAAATAATATGCGTCTAACTAACATATCTCTCTCTGATGCTACTGGAATTCTAAGTGTTGCTGGTCTATCTTCCATAGTTGTATTAATAATTCTTACTATCAGATTTAATTTACCTGAAGCTCTCGGCATTGCTCTTCTAAGCGGCGGTGTGGCAGCTTTTGCTCGTAGCATTCTACGCGACATGTAAAATTATTAATTAATAAAATATATCTTTTAAATAAATGAGATTTAATAAAACAAGAAAAAATAAAATATTAGAGTTAAATAACATATTAAATAACTCTAATACTAGACGCAATACTAGAGATAATATTAAAAATAATATATGTACACAATATACAGATGGATTTAGAAGAAGAATGACAGATAAAATTACATTGATATCATATAATCCAACAAATAAAGAAATACAACATCTTAAAAAAATAGAACAGTCACTTCCTTCATATTCTTCAATAACCGATAAAGAAATAAATGAGTTTGTTATAAATTCTCATAAATATCATAAAGAATATATTGAATCAGTTAAAAATCATACAAATATTTTTTAGGAACTATAGACTATAAATTCACATACTCTTCCAAGAGGAGTATCATATTTTGAAGGTTGTATAAATGTATTAAACGATTCATAATATTCTGGACTATTTAGCATTTTCTTCATATTACACCTAACATATTTCATAATAGTATTTGGTGCCAATGTAATTTCATATTCTGTTCCACATCTTGATATATGAGCTGTAAATAGGCAAGGAGTAGATACATCTAAATTTAATTCTAATAAACAACATTCTCCTTCCATAAAATTAGCAGCAGATTCTAAATATATTGATGTTGATATAAAATCCTTATTTTTAAAAACTTGATTATTGTGAATATTCTGTTCTATACCATTTACAATATATTGCCCATTAGTTAATCCTCTAAATACTTTAATTGGTTTCGTTAGTCTAGGCGATTCTTCTATAATTTTAGTAAAATCTTTTATATACTGTTCTATATATTCTATAATATTAGTCTTATATATATCATCAATATTATAGTTACCTGTTTTATCATAATGATGATATTTAAATGGATTCTCTTTTAAACGAGTAGTAATATCTAATATTATATCAATATCTATATTTTTTAAAGATTTGCGAATATATTTATTAACGAGTTTATCAGCATAAATGGTATATGTCCGTATAATATGTTTATCTTTATCTGATAATTTATTAATATAATTCATTTGTTTTTCAATCCATTCATAATCTATATAATTTGAATCATTAAATGTATATATCTTACATATTTGTTTATATAATGGAGTTTTATTATCTATTGTAAACTTTTCTAAACCTTTAATATTTTTTAAATACATAATACCTCCTTTCATTTTGCTCACTATATATAAATAGGAATATAAATATTAATTATTACTCTTGAAATAGATATGAATGTAATACAACAAAGTAGCGGCCAAGGGGCTCTCTTTGAACTCGTTGCTCGCGGTAATAAAGATAAATTCTTTGTTCAAGACTCTAAAGATTCAACCTTTCCATACGATGGGCGCTACGAATCATCTTGTCATCATCTAGCTGAACGGCGAACTATTGTTCCATTAAACCAGACTAAATTTGGCAGTAGTTTTGAGGTTGAAATAGATGCCTATGGTGATGTCCTCACAGAATGTGCTTTTGAAATTGATTTACCATCATGGATTCCTCCTATCCCTATAATTACAGGTGGAAATCAAGTTACTCCTGAACGCGCCAATAAACTGTGTTGGATATCCGACTCCTCTGGAAACTCTTTAAGCTCTCCGTCTGGTTATTCCTATGGATATGTAAATTATGTTGGATATTTCTTATTTGAGCGCATCCAATTCTATCAAGATCAATTCCTCATCCAAGAATGGAGTGGTGATGGGCTTTTGGCTAAAACTCTGACTGAAGGTTCATGGAACTCCTCTTTTTTAACTCAGATTGTCGCTGGATTAACTGATTCTAATTTTCCACGTGCTGTCGCCTTAAGAGCTACTCCAGGACATCTTCGTATTTGTCTACCATTACCTGGATTACAATGTCCTAAAGATGGTGGGTTTCCTCTTATTGCTGCCCAGCATCAAACATATCGTATTAAAGCCACTTTGCGCAAATTAGAAGATTTAGTTGTAGCTATAAATAATGTGACTAGAGTATATGATCTAAATGAAAAACCTACTCCATGGAATCAAGGTAATCTATACTATACAGGGTTAGACGGGACACCATTATCATTTAAACCATTATCTCTTATAGAAATAGGTCAACCAACTATTTTATTATCCACTATTCAACAATATGTTCCTCCTACTGTTCAAGCAGAACTCCGTTCTTCTGTGATAACTATTCCCTTCAGAAGACAGTTTGAAAATATCTTTACTTTTGGAGAACTAGATTATAAGCCTCTTGATTCTGGTGGCACTGCTATTGTAACAAGACGATTAGATGGACGTCATCCAACAGAACGTTTATTATTCTTTTTCCGTAATTTTACGGCTCTTATGCAAAATCAATTAGATAACTTTGTAAATGATAAACTTATACCAGGAGGTAATGAAATATATAATCAGTTTTATTCTGAAATTAAACTTATAATTGCTGGCAAAGATCGCGAAGAATGGTGGGGACCAGATGTATGGGATACATTAAATTCATTCTGTAAAGAAGAACGTGATACTGGATATAATATTGGAACTATGAAATGGTCTCTTGGTGAAAAATACGGGACAGAATATCCTGCTCCAAGAGAACCAGAAGGAACGGTTAATTTTACTACTGCTGATAGACCAACTCTACATATTAATTTAAATAATATTAATCCTGGATATTCTAATTTACGTCAATCCGAAATGCGTGTCCTAACTGAAGGATGGGCTATCTATGAATTCCGTGAAGGGCGTGGGCGACTTATGTTTGCTAATTAATCATCAGGCCCGATGAAATAATCTTAATATATATTTTTACTATAATATAAGATTATTGTTTAAACCCACCTTTAATCCAGGTAATTACTTGATTAGTATCAGATGTTGCTAATAATGGTTGAGGTTTTCCATTTACAATTGCTAAAAAACTAGGTATAGTTTTAATTCCACAATATCCCGCTGTATAATCATGTTCATCTATATCACATTCATACCATTTTATTTTATCACTTAATCCAAGTAGTATTGGGACATTAATATTTTTACATGGTTTGCACCATTTAGCCGAAAACTTGACTATAACAATTGGATCGGGTTTTTTACTAGTATTACGCCCAATAAACTCTTCAAACTGTTCTTGGCTCTGGAGGGGTATCATCTCCTCTTTTCCTTGCTGAGCTAGCATTTGTATTCTGTCGTAATCTTTGATAAGTTTTTGTTAAACCAGACACAGCAATTAATGCAATAGTTCCTACAAAAATATAGGCTAGATAGGGTGATTGTATTTGACCACCTCCTTCTAGTTTAACTGCTTCTTTAAGTGCCCCAGGAGTTACTGAATTCATTGCGGAAGCAGCAACGCCTGATAGAGATGATATTTGCCCCAGAGTATCTATAGCCCCTTCGCCTAATGTTTTTACTGTTTCAATTCCTTCTTTTCCTACCTGTATCGCGTCATCTGTAGTTGATAATGCTTGTGATACTAATTGTTCCGCGCCAGTAATAGTTGATGTAACAGGTTGTATAATAGGGTCTAATATATTTTTAATAGGTGCGCTAATATCTGATTCAATTGTACCCAATGGATTTTCTGCTAATTTTGTCACTGTATTTGTTACAGATGATATATTACCAGTAATAGATGTAATAAATGTAATAATACCTTGTAAAAATGGGACCTTTTCTCCTAATTGTTCCAAAAATGTTTTCTTTAAATGCTCTGGCTGAGGCGCTCCAAAATATTCCCAGTTTTGTTCAATAATGGATTCTGTTTTAAAGAAGAACTTGCCTAGATTAAATAGCCAATACAGAATAGCAAACGGAGTAAATATGACGGAAATTAATGAAATTAAACGGATAAATCCTAGTTTACTATTTCCTGTTATGAATGAATCTATGCCAAATAATCCGCCAAATATCAATGCCATCGAATAAATCAGGAAATTAGCATGTTTAGGGTCATGTTTTTCCGCAGACAAGGATCCAGCTCCAATTCCTTTCGGGCCCATTCCAGGAATTCCTAGGCCATATACCTTTACTACATCCTTATTAAAAGAAGCTTGTGTAGCATCATAAATCCACCATAATCCTAGGCCAAATATATTAACAATTATTTTTGCTAAAAAGGTAAGAGGTGACCGTAAATATAAATGATCTAGTGCTAATAAACCGCCTAATACTGATAATACCCAAAATAAAGTATATGATTGATTACTCTTCCAAAAAGAATACTGAGTTCTATCAAAGATCCCCATTACTGCTGTCTAATAGAACTTTTTTAGTCGTAATTTTTCATTTTAGACTTATTTAGATTCATTTTTTAGATGGATTGGCATTATATAGTAAATAGAATTCCACCAAATCCATTAATTACACGGAATACATTATAGTTTGTAGCATAAATTACTATATGACAATTGCCTCGTTGTTTATCTTCAGGGATTTGCGGCATACTTAGTATAGGATTCATCTCAATTTGCCATTTAATACTATCTATTCGACTAGCATTCATAGTACCTGTTGGTTGAATATCCTCTGGCCTTAAAGCAAAACTGTAACAATAGATATAGGAATTAACCGGAGTTGTGGTGTGATAATCGTAAGGCTGCTGGAGTCTAAAATATTGTGCTGGGCGTACCTGGAATCTATCTTGACCATCCAGTTGTAATAGCGCTGTTGATATCAGATCCGTTCTAGATTGTCCATTATTAAGATACGACTGTACTACTGGTGATACTGCTTCACCAATCGCCAAACTACTGTAATTAAAATACTCATTACGATTAATCATTTCATCACGCTGACATAAAATAATAAATTCCTTAAGAGGATGATTAAAATCTACATCAATTGATGCCGTAGTTTGTTTGTTAGTAATAGCATATGGAGGAGTATATTGTACTTGTTCAATTAAATATTCATGTGAAGTACTAACAAATGTACGACGTTCTTCAGTATCTAAATAGACATAATCACCCCATAACATCATACTTACAATGGATTTAGTACAATCAGGTTGGACTGTACATAGCGTATTAGTAGCCTGAGGAATATATAGAAGCGTATTAAGAGGCGCTAATGTAATATTAATACGGATAGGACTATATTGTAAAGCAAGAAGTGGTAGATACAAACCAGGATTACGACAAAAAAAGAATTGAAGCGGAATCTGGAGTCTGATTCCTGGAGAGTTTGACCCAGGGATTAAATTAGGAGGAGTATAAGGTTCTACACGACCAATCATCTCATTTAGAGCTTGTCGCTGTGAAGCAGGAGTAGATAATTGCGTCCATACCTCCATCCATTCTCCAGTTTGTTTATCAATCTGTTGTTCTCCAACTTCAAATGTAATCTCTTGAATTAATGCGAAACCAACAGCATTTGTATAAGAAATAGGATTCCCTGATTGATCAACAATACGAGGAAGAGTAACATCTAGATAGACACGACCTAGCAGATCTCCGCGTCGCGGAATAAGACATGTTACCCTCTGTCCAAAATTAGGCGTTCCATCAAAATACATTGCCTGAGATTCTATAGCAAAGTTAGTATGACGACGATATACCATCTTAAAAAATGTTAATTGCGGGTTTCCCGTTAAAAATACATCCTGTTTTCCTTGCGCAACTAATTGTAATAAACCACCGCCCGCTGGCATCCTGTTAAATGTTCCGGATATTTAAGAATTACTAAAAAAGTTTCACATATTCTTATTATATCATCTTCGAAATAGTATTTAAGGAAAGATTTATAATACTCTCAAAGGATTCTAGATGAGTTCGAACGGGGCTATATCAATTATAACCGACAATTTAGTTATCAATAAAGTATTCGCAGTTCAAGATGATGGTAATCCTTGTGCCCAAGGTCAAGTATTAGTAACACAAAGCGATGGAACTATGGCATATAGACCATATGATACAACTGGTGTATTCTGGTATGATGTTCCCGCAGAAACAGATGTCTGTATGAATAATCATTCCATTTTAGACTGCCCTAATATGGTTTCTACTATTACAACTGATGCTATAGTAACCAATGGAAACTGTATTAATCTTACAGAAGGCATTGATGGAAGTGGTAATAAATCATATGATATTACTACTAATATTACTGCTGGATTGGGAATTCAGCTAGTTAATAATGGTTCTGGAGGAATACAGATTAATAATACAGATTCAGGATCACTCTGGTATGAAGTCCCTGCAGGGACTAATGTCGACTTTTCAGGAAATCAATTAGAAAATGTTGGAACTATTTCAAATGCTACAGGGACAATAGACATATCAGGAAATCTCAATATATCAGGAAATATATATAATAATAGTGGGGTAGTTCTTATAAATGATACACTTGATTTATCTGGAAATGATATTATAGGTGTTAATGATATATCAGGAGGAACAATTACAGTGCAAACTGTAAATTTTACAAATACAAATTTAGCAATTACTGCTGATAATAGTGGGGTATTAAATTCAGGAATTGAGGTAACAGGAAGTGGTACAAATGATGTATCTATTAAGACACTATTAGCAGCAACTGGAAATTTATCAATTACAAATAATCCTGATGTATCTGGCGGATTGTTACTAGATATTACTGGTGGCGGAGCATCACAATGGATTATAACTCAAAATGATGATGGTATAACATATACAAATGATGGATCTGGTGGAAATATTGGTATTAATACTTCAGCTCCAATTGCATGTGTAGATTCTGAAGGTGGATCTAGTAGTGTAAATGGTCGATATTTTACAGAACCAGGAAGTACTTCAACTATAACTATACCTACTGGTATAACACAGATGTATGTAGAACTTATTGGAGCAGGGAATGGAACTAATTCAACATATAATGCTGGATATTTTAAAGGATATGTTGATGTAACTGGTAAAGAAAACTTAAATGTAACTGTTACAGTTTCTGATGCGAGTGGATCTATTATTACAGGGCCAGCTTCAGCATTTTCTATAACTGCTTCTAATGCGACTTCAGGTGCAAATGGAACTGTTAATAAATCTGGAACTGGGATAACAATTTTAGAACAATATTCAGGTGCAACAATTCCATCCTATTTATTACCAAATTATGGAAGAGGGCAAGGAAATGGATTAGTTTATATTAGTTTTGGCCAACCATCTATTCGAGCTACTGGTGATATTATTAGTGGTGGTAATATAGTATCAAATGGTTCTGTTGATTGTAATACATGTAATGTAACAAATATTGTAGCATCTGGTAATATGACTCTTACATCAGGAGGAGATATTACTCTTAATTCTGGAAATAATAATATTGTTATAAATACTAATAGTAATATTAATATAGGCCCTATTACAGATACAGGTGGCACTTCTATTCATTTATATAATGGCACTTCATCTACTAGCCCAGTTAATTATGGTATATTTGTAGGAGGTACAACAGGAGGTGGTGTAATAGCAGGTCATTTACAATTATATGGATATTCATCATCAGGGGATGTTTCACTAATTGATATTACTCCTGATGGAACAGAAATAACCCTTAATGAGAAAAATATATATCTTGGTAATTCATCAGATGTATCTGGGAGTAACATATATGTAAGCGGTTCATTAGGCCTAGGTCGAGTATATGATACTATATATAATAAACCACCCACAGCTGCTCTTACTAGTACAACCGCTCTTACTAGTACAACCGCTATACTAGTTACAGAACTTATTTCATCATCTGGTAATATATCATATCTTAATACATCAGATTTTACAGAAGGAAATTACCAATTACAATTATCTGTAGAAGACACAATCTCTGTATCTGGAACATCCTTACAGGTATTTGCAACAATACCACCATCAACAAATATAGTTAAGTTTTCTGGTACATCTATTTCAGATGCATCAAATACAGGATTATTCTGTTTAAATTCAAATATTTTTCAACATCCTGGTGGTAATTTACAAATTACTGTTCGTTCTACAGGGGATCCATGGAATGGAACTTGGGCATTACAAATAGTTAAATATTAACAATTTTAAATCCTGAGTATAAATAACTAGTAATATTAATTCTCTTAGTACTACTAGATATGTCAGGAACATCACTCGATGTAGATTTTTTAACTCTTCGGAATATAACGGCATATAATCCTGACGGTAGTTTTGTAGAAGATGGTAGCATACTTACTATTGGACAGTTTGGAGAGGTAAAATGGATTGATACAGCTTCCACTATACAGACAAGTACACTAATAGCAAGTTATATTTCATCCCATATTGTATCTACTAGTATACTTAATGCAACTAGTACTGTACTAGTTGGTACACAAGGTGTTACTATACAAAATCAAAATCCTATTGGCATAACAGACGGATTACTTGTTGTAAGTACAAATGGATTGCTTGGAACAAATTTATATTTTAATGGAGGGCAAGTACTTATAGGGGGTGGTCCAGCAAATTACTGGGATAAAGCAGATGGTAATAATATAGTAAATGTAAATGGCGGTGGTGTTAGTACGGTTGGTGGATTATCTGTAGTAGGTGATGCTAATATTACTGGGCTTACTACTATTACAAATAGTCTGAATATGACAGGTAATCTAAGTACAACAACTGTTTTAGCACAATATGGTAATTTCTCTAATAAGGTTACTATTAATGGAGCAAATGGATTACTAAAAGCAAACATTATTAGTACAACAGGTGGAGGAATCGCATCAAATACAACAGTAACTGCTAATACTAATGTAATCGCCAATAGGAATATAATAGCAGGAGCTGGTGCCCTAGGTGGATATGTATCAACTAGTATCATGCGTATGGGTACAATAGGTCAAATAATTGGACTGAGTACTATTAATAATGATATTTCTATAATAGGTTCGGCTATAATAAATAGTACACTACAAGTTAGCACATTAGTAACTAAAAATATTACTGCCGATTCTTTACTCGTAAATAGTACACTACAAGTTAGCACATTAGTAACTAAAAATATTACTGCCGATTCTATTGTAGCAAATAGTACATTACAAGTTAGTAGTTTAATAACTAAAAATGTTACAGCTGATTCTATTGTGGCAAATAGTACGCTACAAGTTAGTAATTTAGTAACTAAAAATATTACTACTGATTCTATTGTAGCAAATAATACACTACAAGTTAGTACTTTGGATTCTAAAAATATTACTGCTGATTCTTTACTTGTAAATAGCACATTACAAGTTAGTACTTTGGCATCTAATAACATTACAAGTGATTCTATAGTAACAAATAGTACATTACAGGTTAGTACATTGGATTCTAAAAATATTACGACTGATTCTTTACTTGTAAATAGTACATTACAAGTTAGTAGTATTAGTACTACATATATTCAAGGAAAGCTAGACTATGTTGGTGGTATTACTGGATCATTACTATATCAAACATCACCGAATACTACTTCTACATTAAATACAGGGGTAAATGGACAAGTGCTACAAATGCAAAGTGGTATTCCTAAATGGGTTACTCCATCAAATACTTCTACAATTGGAACAAATAATACAGAAGTATATAATTATTCAGATAATTCTTTCAATATTACTAAGAAAGTAAATACCAAGATTATTAGCGCAAATACTATACTAAAAGCAAGTGACATTCAGGCTGCGGTTAAATCTACACCAACATATCCTGTAACATATACTTTTGGAGTATCTAATGGACAAGAGAGATATGTAGGTATTACTCAAACATCAAACTCTATTGTAGTAAGTAATGATGGAATATACTGGACCCCTATTCAAAATCAACCGTTTAGTAACTATGCTACCCAAGTAGCATACAATGGATCAATGTGGGTTGCTGTTGGTTATGGAGGAAATAGTATAGCATATAGTTATGACGGATTATCTTGGACTTACATAAATTATCCTGGTGTAGGGAAAAGTATAGCTTGGAATGGTTCTATGTGGGTTGCTACTATATCTGCTAATGTAAATATTATTATATATAGTTGTGATGGTATTACCTGGATACAGGGAAATATTATAAATCCAAGTAGTTATACTATTATACTTGGTAATATAACTTGGAATGGTTCTATGTGGGCTATTAATTGTATTGTATATAGTACTACAAATAATGCTAATATACTATTATCACAAGATGGTATAAACTGGGTTTTTCCAAGTAATATGAATCCATTTAATATTTCTAATTCTGATACACCTGGATCTCAATGTATTATCTGGACAGGGCATGTATTTATGTTAACTTTTTCTTTTGCTAGCAATGCTAGTTATATTGCTATTTATGATCCTCTTAAAAATATATTTTATTATATAAATACTGATCTAAATACTATTAATGATATCAAACTTATTAATGATATTATTGTATATGTTGGCACTTCATCTGGTAATAATATGGGAATAATTAATTCTCTATATGGTACTACTGAACCTACTATGTATAATGTAAGTTTATTATCTAATATACTTAGTATTTTATATGATGGTAAATCTATAATACTAACTGACTCTGGTGGTAATATTGCGAAAGCAGATGTTACTTCATCTAATTTATATAATTATGATAAACAATTTGTAGTGTATAATAATATTTCTAGTGCTCCACTTTATCAAATAGTTTATAGTGGTAATATTAAACAACATTCAATTACAATTCCTAAAAGTGGTTCTATGTGGGTTGCTGTTGGTGATAACAATGGAGACGGGTCTAATACAATAGCATATAGTTATGATGGGATTGTATGGACTGGATTAGGAAATATTTTTAGTATTAATGGGAGCGGAATAGCATGGAATGGGACAATGTGGGTTGCCGTTGGTTATTCTGGAACACCTAGTACATCTAATACAATAGTATATAGTTATGATGGTATTAACTGGACTGGATTGGGAGATACTATTTTTACATTTGGAAGCGGGATAGCATGGAATGGAACTATGTGGGTTGCTGTTGGAGGTAATACTAATTCAATAGCATATAGTTATGATGGGATTAACTGGACTGGATTAGGAAATAGTATTTTTACATCTGGTGGTATTGGAATAGCATGGAATGGTTCCATGTGGGTTGCTGTTGGAGAAGGAGATAATACTATAGCATATAGTTATGATGGGATTAACTGGACTGGATTAGGAAATAGTATTTTTACATCTCAAGGAAATGGAATCGCATGGAATGGGACAATGTGGGTTGCTGTTGGCCGAGGTACTAATACAATAGCATATAGTTATGATGGAATTATGTGGACTGGATTAGGAGATAGTATTTTTACATCTGCAGGGAATGGAATCGCATGGAATGGTTCCATGTGGGTTGCTGTTGGATTTGGAACTAATTCTATAGCATATAGTTATGATGGTATTAACTGGACTGGATTAGGAAATATTTTTAGCACTGATGGGAGAGGGATAGCATGGAATGGAACAATGTGGATTGCTATTGGCGTTGGTACTAATATTATAGTATATAGTTATGATGGTATAGTATGGATTCAATCTAGTAATACTATTTTTAGTTATTCAGGATATAATATAGCATCCAATAATATATCATCACAGCCTCCAGAACCAATTGTAAAAATTAATAGTAAACTTGTTGCTGTTGGTTATGGCACGAATAATATACTATATAGTTATGACGGGATTAAATGGACTAATTCTAATAATGGATATGCAAGCAATGGGATAGCATGGAATGGAAAAATGTGGGTTTCTGTTGGAAATAGTTCTAATACTATAGCTTATAGTTATGATGCTATTAACTGGACTGGATTAGGAAATAATATTTTTACATCTGGTGGAGCAGGAAATGGAGTAGCATGGAATGGGACAATATGGGTTGCAGTTGGTGAAGAAACAAATTCTATAGCATATAGTTATAATGGAATTAACTGGACTGGATTGGGAGATACTATTTTTACCCAAGGGTTTGGAATAGCTTGGAATGGAACAATGTGGATTGCTGTTGGTAATGGCGATAATACAATAGCATATAGTTATGATGGTATTAACTGGATCGGATTAAGAAATATTTTTAGTCGATATGGAATGGGGGCTGCATGGAATGGTTTTATGTGGGTTGCTGTTGGTGCTGGGGCTAATACTATAGTATATAGTTATGATGGTATTAACTGGTTTAATACTGATAATATATTTACCAATGGTCAAGGACAAGGAATAGCATGGAATGGTTCTATGTGGGTTGCAGTTGGTGAAGGAGATAATACGATAGCATATAGTTATGATGGAATTAATTGGGTAGGTTTAGGAGCTATATTTGATGGGACACATGGAGGAAAAGGGATAACATGGAATGGTTCATCATGGACAGCAGTTGGTACTGGAACTAATACTATACTATATAGTTATGATGGAATTAATTGGGTAGGATTAGGAAATATATTTGGTGGGACTGGTGCTGGGGCAGGAATAGCAGGATATATAGATGCCATCCCTCTATTTACTAATGATAAATTAACAATTTGTGCCCCAGAAGCATATAATTCTAATCTAGCACAAGATGTATCTATTACATTTAATTTTAATGAAACATCCGTTCTTCCTAAAACTCCATCTGTTTCATTCTATTATCCCAATACGCCTATAGAATTAACAGCAGGGGCTACAACTAATTATTATAATCCTATTGTTAAAGGCCTTCCCATTAAATATTATAAATCTACTGATCTTCCATCTTATATTTCATTAGCACATAATACAGGATTAATTACTATTACTAATCCTATAGCGACAATAGACACATCATATGATATAACAGGCTATGCTATTAATGGTGACAATTATACATTTACATTATATGTAACAATTAATTAATAATAACTTTAAGAACAAGTATTTTGAGTATAAATATCTAATATTAATAATTCTAGTAATATTAGATATGTCAGGGTCTTCACTTGATATTCAATTCTTAACACTTCGGAATATAACAGCATATAAATCTGATAATTCTTTTGCTGATAATGGAGGTCTTCTTATTGTAGGGCAAAACGGACAAGCATCTTTTACAGATTCAGTTAGTACTTTAAATATAAGCACTCTCTCCGCACAAAATATATCTACTACATCACTTATATTAGATAATATAGTGGCACGATCATCAATATCAACAACTTTATCTATATTTAATAGTATATCCGATATCGAATATGATATTCCTAATAATACATTAGGCGTAAAAGGGAATGAATTATATTTTGGAGGAATACCCATAACTGGAAGCTATGAAGATGCTTATTGGAAATCTACTATTAATGGTACTATTATACCTCTTAATGAATCTATTACTGTAAGCACTGGTAAAAACTTAATTGTAGCTAGTTCTCTAATTGTTAAAAAAAGCGGTGCTATTATTACAGGTGATTCAATTATAAATGGAAATTTAAATGTAACGAGTACTCTATATACTAGTACATTAGCAATAAATACATTAAATATAACAAATGGAGTAATAAATAATGTAGCTAATATTAATATGATAAATGGACAAATGACGGGTATTAATAGTATTACAAGTCAAAATGGTATTCTAATAATTAATAGTACGATTAATACATCTTCAATGAATGCTTCTACATTAATAATATCTACTATTAATGGTGCTCCATATGATAGCGGGAATGATATATATTGGAAATCAATTAATGGTGTAGTTTCCAGTAATACTAATTTACCTATTAACATTGGTACAGAATTACAAACAAATATTATACAATTAAATGATGGCATAATATCTGGATTAAATAATGAACTAAAACTACATTCTAATTCAGGAAGTTATATTTTTACAAATATTTTAGATAATTATAATTATGCTACCTTATATGTATCAGCATCAGGTTCTTTAGAGTTCTCTTCAGCGCCTGATAATCAAGGAGGGATAATATTTCAACCAAATGGCAGTATAGGAGAGCCAATGATGACTTTAGATATATCTGGTAATTTATTATTACAACCTGATACAGCGTATATATCTACTAATATAATTGAAATGACGTCTGGGCAACTTAATGGCGTTAGTACCATCAATTCCATATCTAATTTAGAACTTAAAGGGGCAGAGATTATAATTGGCGAAGGTTCTATAAGTTTTCCAGGGACTGATGCTGGCCCTGCTACTACTTTAATAATAGATAATTCTGGTAATACTATATTTGAATCTGATGGCATTATGACACTAAAAACAAGTCATAATACTATAATAGGAGGCGGTAGTGTACAATTTCCATGCCCTACAGGTGATAAACCAACATCATTTTATGTAGATACATCTGGAGATACTCTAATATATTCATCTGGTAATATTAGTATTAATTCTGATGGAAATATGCTAAATGTTGTTCCTGTAGGAAAAGATCTACAGATTCAAAAAGGGAATGGCTCTATTGGTACTATATATGATACTGTATACAATCCTGTACCATTTCCTATAATTACACCTCTTATATCAGCAAGTCCTACTGTAATAACATATGATCAGACAATAACAGTAACTCAAAATGGTGTATATCAATTACAATTATATATCTATGATACTCAATTAGGGGCATCAAATTATGTTCAGATGTATTGTGTAGATAATGGCAATAATATAATACCATACTCTCCATATACATATTTATCACCTAATGATGGTAATATTGATATAACATTAACATCAGGGACTTTTATATCTCCAGATAGTACTATAAAAATTATAGTAGATACTTCAACGCCTATTACAGCTAATCAGTGGTATCTTCAACTTATAGAACTTAGATAATTCTAAAAAGATGATATTGGTATTCTGTACTTAGTCCCACCTATAACTATTACCAATGAATCTGTAAAGACAGATGGTGCACCTGATGTAGTAGTGCCATTTAATGAACTTATTACTAAACTACTTATTACTCCTACACTTATAAATCCATTATTAGTTGATAAATTATTAGTAGATATACTATCAGTGGTAATTAAAGTAGTTACATCTAATTTTTGTGTAATTGTTCCTGTTATTGTCTCAAACTTATTGGTTGAAATTGAGAATGTTGATATAGAATTAGTTGATATATTATTTGTACTCAAAGTTGAAACATCTAATTTTTGTGTAATTGTTCCTGTTAATGTTTGAAATTGATTAGTTGATATATTATTAGATGATATATTATTTGTACTCAAAGTG
>JACCDO011022256.1_pt1 | contig 71391 bp, 62 predicted proteins | sample 7446101 | NCBI WGS metagenome assembly JACCDO01 (sample SAMN15323440, study PRJNA562643) | freshwater metagenome | isolation source: river surface water | place: USA:Blue River Watershed | collected 2017-08-16
AAAAGAAATATTACATAGAGTTAAGGAGGTATTACCAATATTAGCAAAAGAAAATGGTTGGAATGTTTATAGATTTCATAGTTTTTTAAGAGTAAGTTATGATTGTTTATTTCAAGGAAAATGGGATGTAAAAGTAAAATATATGAATGTTTATACACCATCAATACCTTTAATAAATCAATTAACTTATCCACAATTATATTTTCTAAATATAATTACAAAATCTTTAGAAAAAAACGATACACTAAAAAAATTAAATATTCTTTCACTAATGTACAGAAAAAAACAAAAGTACAAAAATAGTCTGGATAAAAAAGAATGGTTACATTCTGACCCTTATAAACCAACAAAATTTATATATTCCTAAAGATATAATAAAAATTGAACTAAGTATATAATATCGATTTAAATAATTATCAATTATTAACTATAATAAAATGGCGGAATTTGCAGCTCCAAATATCAAACTAGTTGATGATATTAATGACAAACCTACTAAAGTTAAAATTGATGAACCTATTAAGAACGAAGATAAACCTAAAGAAGATAAACCCAAAGAAGAAAAACCTAAACAAAATATTTGTGTTGTATCGATTACAAATTCTTCTCCTTATGATACATCTGAGCTTCCAAATAATTCCAATACCTATTATACTAATATCAATTATAGACAATTGACTGAGTTGTATAAAATTCTTAAAACAGATTCAGAAACTGACAATATGCTTTATAAAAATATTCATAATTATGTGAATGATCGTAAAACCAAAGTATTTTTTGATTTTAAATGTTCTTCAGATTGTCATTCTGGTTCAGATTTTCTTGATAAAAATACAACACTTACAGTATTTAAATTAATAAATACAATGACAAGAAAAGGATGTAACATAGTTGTAGGAGACCATTCAATGGGTGCTCTATTTAACAATTGGGACGCATATAAAATGGATTTTAAATCCCCTATAATAATAAGTCGTGAAACAACTTCTGGACATTTTTCGATGACTGGAAATAAAGAGGACTTTATTAATTCTGATCATCCAATTTTAAAGGATTTAGGAGACATGTCATCTTCTGAAACAGTAAATATTGACTTTCAAAATATGGGTGGAACTAAAATATTTTCAGTAAAACCAAATGCGAAAGAACATGTTAAAATTATTTCTAAAGGAAGATCACATGATAATAGAGATTTAGAACAACCTGTTCATTGTGAATTTAAATATAGAAATGGTATGATTATTGTGTCAGCAACTCACTGGTGTAATTTAACAAATGTTAATTCACAAGTAGATGTTGAAAAAGTCAGGGAACAATATACCCAAAGATATGGTGAAATGGCTAGACAACAATTTGAGGCTGAATATCAAGAAGCTGTAATGTCTGGATGTAAAACCACAGTTAACCGTGTTGTTTCTGATTCAGTTAAATTTATTTGTTCAAATACTCCAACTCCTTCAAAATCAAATTATCAACAACAAATTATTAATAATATAAAAAAACAAACTACTCCAGAAACTCCTAAAAAAAAAGAGCCTGTTAAAAAACAAGAGACTTCTGTAAAACCATGTCTTTGTGATATCCAATGTAAAAATGAATGTGTTAAAAATAAAAACTAAATTGAATATATTTTTTTAAACTTTTTTAGGACTTTCCTGTTATAAATTTAATAAAATTTATAATAAGATTATATTTTTATATAAAAGTTGAAGAATTAATAAAATATTTAACATTTAATTAATTTAATATAATACAATGTCGACTTATTTACAAAGAGGGGTATCTAAAGCGAAATCTATTAAAAGCTATTATGGTGATGAAAGAGAAGAATTTATCAAAAAACACTTGGATGAGATTGAACTAGGTAATCCAAGTGCTATGAATAGTTTAGCAAATTATTATAATTATGGAGAAAAAAATTACGAAATGGCTAAAAAGTATTATGAAATGGCTGTAGAATTGAAATATCCGAACGCAATTATTGCATATGGAGATTATTATATGGATATTGAAAATAATGTCACAGAAGCGATAAGAATTTTTAAAATCGGTATAGATAATTTGAATACAGTCTGTATGACAAGATTAGCAAATTATTATAGAGGAATAGAAAATTATGAAGAAATGGAAAAATATTATTTAATGGCTTATAATCATGGTAATAATTTCGGAATTCATCAGTTAGGTATATATTACAAATACGAAAAAAAAGATTATTCTAAAATGATAGAATGTTTTAATAAAGGAATACAAAAAGAATGCGACGAGTGTGCATATGGAATGGGCGTTTATTATGAAGATATTGAAAATAATTACGATCTAATGAAAGATTATTATACATTAGCTATTCAAAAGAATAATACTAGAGCAATGTTCGCTTTAGGTTATTATTATGAAAGAATAGAAAAAAATCAAGAACTTGCAAATACCTATTTTGAAATGGGAGTAGAACTTAATAATGAACAATGTATTTTAGGTTTAGCAATATATTATAAAAGTATATGTGATATAGATAATATGATTAAATATTATGAAAAATTAGTTCAATTTAATAATTCAGAAGCAATGTATGAACTATCAAGATATTATTTAGTAAAAAAAAATAATACTGATTTAGCAATGAACTTTGCACAAAATGCTAATAGATTTGGTTATGATACTAAACAAATACAAAAATTAATTCAAGCAATATTACTTAAAAAAAATGTTAATGAAAATAAAAATGTATATGAACCTATTGAATTTAATTTAGAACCAGATGTAGAAGAATCAAAAAATAAATTTCAGAAAGGCATTGAATTATTATGTACAAATAAATTTGAAGAAGCTAAGGAAATGTTAATTCAATCAGTTAAATTAGGTAATCCAGATGGATTATATTATCTTGGAAAAAAATATTATTTAGAAAAAAAATTTAATTCAACAATGTTTAAATATTGTTTAGAATATGCAATAAAAAAATATACTCATAAAGATTCTATTAAGGCACTTTTAGAATATTATACATATACAGAATATAATAAACATTATGCAATTAAATATTTTGGTATGTTATTTGGTCCAAATTCTCTTATTTCAATTAAAGATATGACTTTTAATCCATATATGTATGATTTAGAAGATTCTTATAATAATTATATGATGGATTCGGATAATAATTTTTATCAAATAAATACAGAATCTGGTGAACGTAAACAAATTATATTTGATGATATTTAATGATATTTTATTGATTAACAATATTTGATATAGTATTTAATAATTCACCTGGTGGTGTTAAGGCATTAGTTATTTTTTCTGTAGTACCATCTTGTTTAATATTATTATAATAATAACCGTCATCATGAATAAAATTTTGATAAATATTATTTTCGAATTCTTGATATTTTCTATTAAATGTATTAATCTGGTCAGTATTCATATTTAATTTAATATAAAAATATGATTTAAAATCTAAAGGTAGAAATGTTGAATATGCAGTTACATATTGTAAAATTAAATTTATTAATATATTACTATTTGTCAAAGCAATAATTTTAAAAATATTTGCTTCATTAATTTTTAATAATTTGTCAAATGTTCTCCATGCAATATTACTTGTTGGTCTTCCAGCATTACAAATATCTTTATCTAAATCATTTAGACCTATGCCTATAACAAATATAATTTTAGACAAAATATAATTAATTTTACTATTATTTGTGTGTTGTATATCACCTTTTAATAATCTAATTTCTTCATTATACTGATTTACTCTAGTAAGTTTATCTTTTATTTTATCAGTAATTACATCACTTTCACTTTTAATCAAACCAAAAAGTTTTGTAGTTGATTTGGCTGGTAGTTCTTCCTGATAAGCTTTTATTTTTTTTTGTAATCTTCTAACTTCAGTTTCTAACCATACTATTCTTTCTTCTCTATTTTGTCTGTTTAATACATTAAATCTTCTTAAGTAATTTTTTAAATTATCTCTACTGGTAGTTAAACTTCTATTAAAATTATCTAAAATTCCATTGTACATTAGGCTCATTTTTTGAAGTATAGTTAAATTATTATGTACTTCATTAATGAGATTTAATGTAGGATCGATTTGATTAACAGGGTTAGTTATTATTGTATTGAGAGCTGTATCTAATAAAACTCCATCTTCAGTTGTTATGCCTACTATAGGTTCAGCATTAAATTCAATTGTTTGAGCATTTAATGATGGAGTTCTTTCAACATATCCACATTCTACTCTTAAATATCCTAATAATTTTCTTAGCAAATCATTATAATAATTATCTCTTTTATTGATATCTTCATTTATTTTAATTGATAAAAGTAATAATGCACTAGGTGGTAGTACATTAGAAATATTTCTTTCTGAAAAAAAATCCATTAATAAAAAATTATTATAGTTTAAACTAACACCATCAATTGTAGTAATATATCGAGGATCGTATATGTTATTTATATAGTTTGGATATTCTATAATCTTATTAAGTAATTCAAATTCTATAGGTAATTCTTTTATATTTTTTATAGCTGTATTATAGGTAGATTTGAATAATATTTTAAATTCCCTATTATTCAGTAAACAAGAAATAAATTCTAACAATTTATTTAAGGCAATCCATGAATTGATTTCAGGATTTATTTCTGCTGGATTTAAACAAACTATTTTTTCAAGATATTGTAATAACTCTGGATTAAATGATTTTTTTATTGAGATGGATAATGCATATTCTATTGTTGTTTGTCTACTTCTTTCATATAATAATACTTTTCTAATTAATTCTACAAAATTTTTAGGTAATATCATTTCTAATAAATGTGATGGTTTTGGTTTTATATTTAAAATTAATTTTACAACTTCTGGTAATTCATTTATTCTCTTGATATCAAAATCAATTTTTTCAAGTTCATATAGAACTGTATTATCCCATTCATTACTTGTTCTTAATATTGAAGTTAACTCTCTTTGCATTAGTATGTTAGTATTATAACAATATGAATCTACATTTTTGTAAAAAGAATTACAGTTATAAGTTAAAATACCACCAATTTGATTAGATATTCTGATTTCAGATTCATTTTTTAAAGTTAAATATTTTTCTTTGTATTTCAAGTATTTTTCTTTATATAACTCTTCGCTCATTTATAATATATATATATCGTTTATAAAAGTTTTTATACTTAAATAAAATATTTTCAAATGTAAATATCTAATAATTCTAATATTACATCACCATGACATTTTTCAGGATGACACCAACAACCTAAGTTTTTATTTTTTAATTTCAAAAAATTTTTTTTAAACTCATTAGAATTTTCTATTTTACTAATTAAGTAGTTTTTATATTTAAGTATAACTTCATCTCTAGTACCATCTTTTCCAATTTTAAATGGATTACAATATGGAGATGATTCTTTAGGAAAACGTTCGTTATCTATAAATACAATACCTGCGCGTCCTATATATATATTTTCAGGAGAATTCATCCATTCCTTTAAATTATCAAATCCATCCTTTCTTATATTGACTACTTTAACATTTTTTACTGACATATTACTTATTATTTTAAGTTATTGGAATTTAATTTATTTTTTTTTCAACATTTATTTGGTTATAAAAAATTGATAAACTGTAATAATACTAATATTTATATATAGGATTTTTGAATGAACAATAATAAGCAAATCAAACTAAATAATTATTATATTAAATCTATTAGAAATGCAGCAAAAATTTGTAAAGTACAAGGTATTTATAGTAAAATGAAACATTACTATGAAATTGGTGTTAAAAATAATGATTTCGTTTGTACATATAAATTAGCAAGATGGTTTAAAAAGAAAGGATTTCATTCTAATGCACTTAAATATTTTGAATTAGCTATGAAACTTTATGAAAAAAAATATGTTGAAAATACTTTTGACAAGATTACAAATATAAATTTTAAAAACAAAAAATTTATTGATAGTAATTTTGATGAAATATCTTTAAAATCAAATGAATCAGATGAATCAGATGAATCAGATGAATCAGATGAATCAGATGAATTAAATAAATCTGATAATAACATAAAAAATTTTATAGTTAAAAAGATTATAGAATTAGGTTCTTCAGATGAGTCAGAAGAATCAGATAATTCAGAAGAATCAGATAATTCAGAAGAATCAGATAATTCAGAAGAATCAGATAATTCAGAAGAGTCAGAAGAATCAGATAATTCAGAAGATTCAGATAATTCTAAACATTCTTCTAAATTTAATTCCAAAAGTAAATTTACATCAAGTAAAAAAAATATAACTACAAGGAATAAATTATATAAAATGAAATTACCTAATAAATTTGGTTATTCAAAAAAATAATTCACAGTAAAAATTGAAAATTTATATATAAAATTTATTTATAAATAATAATAGTAGATGGAAACAATAAAACATATACACGAAGATTTTGAGTTAAATCTTACCAAGTATTTTGATATGAAAAAATTTGGATTTTCTGAATCAAATATTTTTGAGTTCAAACAATCTTTTTCTCAACAAAATTTCACAAAATACTTGGAAACAATTTGTGCATTTTTGAATGGACAAGGTGGTTTTTTAATTTTTGGCATAGAAGATAATCTTAACATGGCAGGATTAAGTATTGAGCTAAAACAAATAGATAATATAATTTTGAAGTTTGACAATATAATATCTTCTAAAAAAATAATTGGAATAACTACATCTGGTAAACCAGTAACTTTAGGAAGTAAAAATATAATTCCTAGATTAATTACTAATTCTAAAGGAAAAAATTTTATAATTATAAAAACAAGTCCATACATTGGTAGTCAAAAAATATCTAGGACAGATTTAGAAGAAAATGATGTCTTACTTAATGAAATAAGGTATCAAATAGAAAATAGTTATTCATATTATCGCTTAGGTGCTTCTAATTATGAAGATAAGAACGAAAGATTTTATTCTCAATCTCAACTAGATAATAAAATTAAACAAATTGCAGATAATTATAAAAATGATAACAACAAAAATATCAAAACATTTCAAAAAACAATTGATAAATACGAAAATGATATGCAAAATAAAGACAAAACTATTACTCAACTAAAATCAAAACTAACAGAACTTAATGATAAAATATCTCTATATGAAACTAATTTAATAAGTCCGTTAAAAAGTAGCTTAGATAAACAAATAACTATAACAAATAATAATACTATTTATTATCAAATAGTAAAAAGTTTTTTCCCATGTTTCAAATGATTTTTGTATTTGTTAAATTTTATATAAAAATATAATATATATAATATTCAAATGAATAGTAACACTAATTTAAAATTCAAAAATAAATATTTAAAATATAAACAAAAGTATTTTGAATTAAAATTATTATCTGAAAAAATTAGTAACAAAATAATTAATACAAATAATCAATCTAATCAATCTAATCAAAGTAATAAACGTAATCCTTATAATAAAAGAAACAAAATTATAAAAAAAAATCAAAAAGGAGGAGTTTTAGATTACGAATTTAGTTTTTACTTTCAAATAGATATAGGTCAAGAAGGTGGAGAAGAGATAAATCCAAATGATATTGTAGTTGGTCTTAATTATGTTGTAATTTTAGATATTGCAAATAATAAAATTTTAATATTTGATAGACTTGGTAATTATCTTAGTAATTTAATTCCAGAAGATTTTTCAGAAAATAGTAAAATAGATATTTTAGGAGATTTAGTATATTTTGTTGCAAACAATAGAGTATATGAATATAATATTCAAGATTTAAATAATATAGTGTTACAAGAAATAATTTCTGTTGATAACAATATTTTAGATATAAGTATTAGTTTTACTAAATTATACATTCTTGATAATGGTATAGGATATGGTGGTATTAAAGTTTATAACTTAGAAGAATCTAGGATTCAAACAAATATATATTTTGAACAAGTCCATATGGTAACTGGTTCGTCTTCAATATCATATTTGTTAGATGAAGAAACTGGTAATGATTACTTAATAATGGTATCACGAAATAGGATTCTATCATATTGTCTTGAAACTAGAAGACTCGCGTATTTAAATGGAGAATATTATCCATCTGTAACTATTGATAATAATAATAATATTTTTGTACCAATTGTGCATGAAGGTATAAATGTTTTAGCACATAATAGTATTTATGTTTATAATAAAAATCTACAGGAAATTACAAATTTTGGTGGATATGAAATGAGCGTTAACGATGGTGGGTTAACAGATAATATTAAAGCCATATATGTTGTCAATAATTATGTCAATAATGATTTATATATAATTGATGATAACATAGTTTTAGTATATACTAATAATAATGATGAATTAAATACTGGATTTATTGAAGACACAACATTTAGTGAAGTTTCAGGAATGCCAAGGCTAGATATCGCAGATTTTACAGATTATTTTGTATTTGATTCATCCTTTAATTATGATGACAATATCTTTAGTGGTGATTATTTAGATGTATCTCAAAATTATATTATATTATCAAATCGTCCAGGAATAAGTAGAGAATCTGGAACTCCTTTAGATATTAATATTTTTAATTTACAAGGAGAATATATTAATACTATTAATAATATAGTTAATGATTCGCAAGGAAATAGTATTTCTTTTAAAATAATTGGTAATGAATTATATGTAGGCAGTATTTCATCATCAAGTCCATCAAGTATTACTAGATATAATATAAATACTGGAAATCTTATTTCAGAAATAAATGAAATTCAACAAATTCAACCAAGAAATATTATTCCTTTGGACATATCAGAGAAAAATGATGAAATATATATTTTAAATCGAGGAAATAACAAAATTGTAGTTCTTGAAAATGATTTAGTATTTATAAGAGAAATTGATTTTAACTACAACTCTTCTTCTTACTGGTCAGAGTCACAGTTAATAACCCCTACTAAATTTAATATTTATGATAATTTAATTATTCTTATTTCTAATAGAAAAATTAAAATATCTAGTATTGATAGTGGTGCTGTAATTAGAAATATGGTATTAGATGATGACGATGAATTTACATTTGTAAATTTAACAGTTTATAGAAATATTATATTTATAACTTGTACTGATTCATATATTAGATTATACAATTTTAATTTACAAATTATTAAAAAAGTAGGAGGTCTAGGTTCTTCACTTGGTAAATTAGATGAACCTAGAGGAATCAAAATATTTAATGATAAGTTATATGTTTGTGATGATGGTAATGAACGAGTACAAATTTTTAATATACAAAGTACTGTTGGTTCTGGACAAATATATATGGAATCTCAGGGTATTTATGATAATTATGGAAATTGGGATTATTTTAATGAAGAAGAAACTAAAGAAGAGGAAGAAGAAATTAAAGAAGAACAAGATTTATCTTTAGTACGAATATATAATTTGATTATGGGAGATATAAATTCAAATCCTTTAGGAACAGGTGGTAATATAACTAATTTGTTTTTTATAGAAAAAACAGGAAATGTTATACCTGAAATGTCTTTTAGTTATACTGAAAATAGTATTATACATGATGAAGATGGAAATATGATTGCAAATATTACTAAAAATATAAATATATTTACACAACTTTATTCTCATAGAAGTGCAATTATTGGTAATAAAGAACCAGTTATAGGTTTTGTTAATTATGTTACAAAAATACGCCAGTCAGGTTTTGATTTAGGTGGTCTTACAAAAACAGTATTTTTACGTTTATCAGAATTATTTGCGAAACCTTCATTTAAATATTTTAATATTGATTCTGAAACTAATTTAGTTACATTAAAAAATTTAACTCCAAAAGAAATACAGGACCCAAATACTTTAGATGAAATTAATTTTTTAGGTAAATTATTTGCAAGAGCAATTCGTTTAAAACAACAAATATTAATAGATTTAGACCCATTTTTACTTTATCAAATGGGTAATGATGATTTTTTTAATCTAAATCCGGAAGAAATTAAACAAATTATAAGAGAGTATGATCCTAAATTATTTAATTACAGACCATATAAATGTTTTGAAGAAGCTGCTTGGAATATTGATTCAACTTGTCAATATACTGAAAATCATTCAGGAGATATCGTAGAAAGTGATATTACCAATAAAGATATCGATACTGCACAAAAAATTAAAAAAATATTTAGTGATGATAATATATTACCATTGTATAATGCTTTTATTGATGGATTTAAAAAAGAATTTATTGGTATAAGATTTTTACGTAAACAGCCTGTCAGATTGTTGGATATGTTAATTGTTGGAGATAGGGAACTTACTTTAGATAAAGTATTAAATGCAATTGAATTTATAGGATTTGATTCATCTCCTGGAAATAATCAAGTTAAATTTATGAAACAAATTATTATTGGGAATTATCAAGATGCTGGATCATCTCAAGAATATATAGAAAAACTTTTAGAACTAATTACAGGTACCTCTAGAATGCCTGCTGGTGGATATCCTCCAAATAAAAAAATATCAATTAGATTGACAGATACAGATAAAGAGCCTTATGACATACATACATGTTTTAATTATATAGAAATAAATAAAAACATATTTTTAGAAGTATTTAAAAATAGATTTGGTACAAGTACAAGTGGTTTAGTTGTAAGCGGGTTAAATATGAGTGGGATAAGTAAATTGGTTCCAAGCACTTCTTCTAATAATTTTAATATTAAATCAAATCCATTATATATTAGTTTTTCACTAAATTCGATTGATATTATATTATCTGCTGGTTTTTTATCTGCATAAATTATTTGATTTTACTTTTATTTTTGATTAAAAAACTAAAATACAACATGTCTACATAATTTTTCTGATATATATAAAACAAAACAAATTATCTGTCTACCAAATAATTTGTATTGATATTTTTATTATTAACTTTAACTATTGTCTATATCTAGAATTTATACATACAAAGAAGTTTGTTATTTTATGAGGTGGATGATTAGTTTTGTTTAATTGTAAATTTATTTCTAGTTGTTTTTTTAATCATTTTTTCTTGTAATAAAATAGGAATTACCCTCTCGCTTAATTCGTGAAATTCACATAAATCTTCAAATGACAATGGTCCATTATGTTCTATATGAAAATAAATAATAACTGCTGCATCTGTTTCAGCAGTTGTATACTTTTTTAAAAAATGTTCTAATGATTCAAAATTCATTTATACTTTACAATTTAATTAGGAAATTCAAAGTTTATAATTAATCTAATAGACGAGCTGTATTGATTGAAATAATCAATTTTTATATAAAATTTTATATATAATTATACTTAATCAATGAATCAATATTATACAAATTTATTATATTTTCATAATAATTATAAAGAACATATTGAACACGAAAATTTAATTACTTATACTGATAATTTACAAACATTAGAAACAATTGATGATGTAGAAAAATCTCAACCAGAAACACATATTCCTAAATATAATGAATCTCATTTAGTAGAGTCAACAAACAATATAATATCAAATGATAAATATTTTTGGAATAAAATATTTATAGATATAAAAAAAAATTGTTTCATATGTATATTTTCTATACTGATTGTATTTATAATAATAATGATTATAAAAATAATATAAAAATGTACACATAGACCAAGTTAAAAAAACACAAAATTAAAATTATGATAGCCAATATCATATTTAGGATATCCAAGCTTTCTCAAAATGATTTCACGATGGTGACCATTCCAATTGTGATTGACAGGATTTCCATCCTTCTCCAAAACCACAATGTCAGAATGTTCAAAAATCATTTGTTGTGATGCAATAACAACATATTGAGTCTCATCAAGAGCAAATGAATATTCGGAAGAGTGAAATATATTTAGTCGGTCTTTCACTAAGGGTTTGGTAACAAGATGCGAGACTTGTTTAAAATCCACATTCACATAGAAGAAATCATTGTGAATAGAGAATTCAGTAAATCCAATGAGCGGATTCTTAGTAGTATATTCCCAATAGCCACCTGCCTCATATTGGGAATCATCAGTCTCGACACCAAGTTCCTCTTTGATTTCGCGTTTCAAATTGTCGATACCAGATTCACCAGGATTTCTTCCTCCTTGTGGATTTTGCAGATATGTCTTGTTATCTACAACAAAAATATAGTATCTCGATGAATCGTGCTCAAAAGAAAGCACACCGGATGCACCAGAACCAGTTGTATTCGTCGAAATGACTTTACTTGCAGAAGGACTCAATAGGTATCTCTTGTTACCATAGATTCTCAATTCGCACCCAGTGTCCTTATAACTATTAATTATATAGGCATTAGGTTCTTGAATTGTCCAGAAATTATCTGGAGTGGGTAGCCCTACTTTGGGCTTACCCTGTGCTTGTTTAGCACCAGAAGGGATGTAGCAGCAGTCTTTGAATTTGTTAGTACGGAGTATGGAGAGCATTGTATTATTCTCTTAGTTTTAAATTATACACGTAGATTACCCGGGATTTAAAAAATTCAATTTTTTTATATTACATAAAGTATAAATTTATATTATATGTGATTATTATATATTATAAAAATTATATGGTAAAGTATAAAATTATGTATGGAGGTAAAATACCTAAGGTACTAGGTGATTATCCTATAGAACCTAATAAAACTATAGAAAAACTAAAAAAATCTGCACCCTTATACTATAATAATGATAATATTCCAATAATAGATAGGAACGGGTCTTTTTATAAAACAACAAACAGAATCAATAAATCCACAAGATATTATATAATAAATTCAAATTTAGATTTGGAAGAAAAAAATAATTTTAAAAGAATTCAAGAATGTTATGATAAAAGCACTGATATTAATTCATCACTGCATGATTATTATTCATATAATATCAAGGTTCTAGATAGAGAGATACCTTTTTATTTATCAAGATTAAATAATTTTAATATATTAGATAATATTAAAAATCTTTTTGAATTCAAAATAATAAATGACTTTAAAAATTTAACAGTACGTGAAACTGATATTATTAATTTTATCGATAGTTTATTTTATATTCCTGATAATTTTATATCAATAAATACAAGAATTAGTAATCCTATTGACAAATATATTTTTATTAATAAATTTTATGAACTATTGGAAATATTAAACTTTAATCCGGAATTACATCCAATTGATATTTCATTAATTCCTATTGATAATGATAAAAATTATTCTAAAATTAATGGACTATTTAAAGTAAATATATCTGACAGTGATATATGTAAAAATATATTATTGTATTATAGAAATAATTCAAATATTATTTATTTAAATAATAAATTGGTTGATAATACCAGATATTTAAATTTAGTTAAAACAATATTTTTTATTTATAAGAAGCTTGAATCAATATTTGTTTTTGATAATATTAATGGTGGTAATGGAGACAAAATTAATTTCATTAATTTAGTTGATTTATATAAAGGATTTTCAAAAATACATGACTCACATAGAATAAATAAAGACAACACAAAAGCTAAAATTGAAAAAGATTTTGAAGTTATTGAAAGAATTAATTCAACAAAAAAATCAACTCGTGATGTAATTATTGAAGAAATAGTAAATTTAATTAAGTTAAGGGAGATAACATTTAAATTAAGATATTATAAATACAGTTTACTTAATGATGAGTCAAATTTGGATATGATTTTGATTCTAATATACTATAATTTTAGATTGTATTATGGAAATATAAGTATGTATGATTTAAATGCTCTTCCTATAAATATTTCTGAAAGTTTAAAAAATCTATTTCAAAACTATGAGGTTATTCGAAAAATTTCAGAATTAAATACCAAAAAATTAATCTTGAATCAAGAACATTTACCTGAAATATATCGTTCAGTCAATATAGAACTAACAAAAAAAAATAAATATCATGACTGTGTAGAACATTATACATTACAATTAATTAAATTATTTTTTTGGGATTTTGATGATAAAGAATATAATCTGGAACATCCCGGATTTTCCCACTCTAGTATTATTTATAATTTTATGAAAAACTGGTATTTAAAAAGTAAAAACGAAAATGCCGATATTGTTTTGGAATTTAATAAATTATTAATTAATATTAATGGTATTGAATATAGAAATCATAAAGATGATTTAGATTACGAGCTTGAATCTAAACCAGATAATATTATTAAAATTATTTACTATTTACTTTTTTCAGAAATTAATTATTCTGGTAAAGAATATTCTGGTTTTGGTCATTCTGAGATTATTTATTCTGGACAAAAAAATATAAGAACTTTGCCTAATATTCCTTATGAAAAAATGTTAGTAACTATAAATAAACATTTAAAAAAAATTAATATGGAATTGGAACTTGAAATAAATTCTAAAGAACTTGCTTATTTATCTCTTAATTTATTAAATATTAAAAAAGAAAAAAAATCTGGAGATGAAGAAGGAGGTGATGAAGAAGGAGGTGATGAAGAAGGAAGTGATGAAGAAGATGAAGAAGATGAAGAAGATGAAGAAGATGAAGAAGATGAAGAATCAAATAAAGAAAATATATTTTATTTAATTATCAAACCATATCATACAGATTATTCATTAGTAAATAAATATAGTTCAATGGCTATAAACAAAGAAATAAAATGTTTATTATCATGTATTCCTTCTGATTTTGAAAAAGAAAAAAATTATTTTGATTATTCATTTGATTACCATTCTGGAGATTTATCAATATTTAAAAATTTCAGATATTTATATAAATTTATGGATTATTATTATTATAGTGATTATAGAGATAGATTATTAGATGAAAACAAGGATGAAAAATTTAATGTTATAAAATTCTTAACAAATTTTTCAATTGAACTATTTAATTATACTAGTAAAACTTTAATTATAGATGATAGACAAATAATTTCTACTGATGATTTAAATATTCCATTAATATTAATTCAAAATGTACATTTACTTGGATGTTTGAAAGAAAGTGTTGTTTCTGAAGAAAAAAAATTTTATCATGATAATATTAATATATTATTGTGTAATTTATCCGAATATATTTCTAGAAATAAAAGTATCTTGTTAACACAAGATGATAATGATTTTGAGGGAAATTATTTAATAAATTTATATACTAAATATTTTGATACCAATATTAAACCTAATATAGAAATATACAGGCTATTAATCGACAATAATAAAATTGCATTAACTTTACCTGTACTTACAATGGCTGAAAACGGTCTTCCCTTAAATAATCTAATTACAATGTATCCAAATATTACAAAAGAATTTGTTGAATTACTTAAACCAACTGATGACAAATTTCTGTACAATGATGATGCTCCACTCTTATCATATATTAAATCTACTAAAAAGATTATTGATAGTAATATGTATCAGATTATAAAATTATTAATTGATAAAAAAAGAATAGTACTTAATAGAGAATTTAAACTTTTTCCTAAAAATGACGAAAATAAGCTTATTACTATTTTAATTAATATATTTTTAATAAATAAAAAATGTAGCAGCAAGAATATATATGATGTAAAAACTATTACAAAATTTATTAATGAAAGAAATAAAAATTATGTTGATAACGAAAAAAATAGTATTCCATATAACTATTTTTTATCTTTAATACTTAAAAATGACTATAATGTAGATATTGGTATATTAAACTTGTTGTTAACTAAAGAAAATATACACTTTATTAATGACTTTAATACAAGTTTATTAGCAAAATATGTAAGCACTTTTATAATTGATAAAGAAATATTAAAGATGTTATATTCTCGAGAATTAATATATATTAAAGATTCAGATGATGGTAATTTACCTTTAGCAAGATATTTTTTTAATAAAAATTTAAAAACACATCAATTTGATTTAGAAATAATTAAACTATTAAAAGGAGAAAATAATGTTGTGATTGATTCTGTTAATAATAAAAATCAGACACCATTACACTATTATTTAACAAAATTACTTTATGAAATATACAATTGTAAAAAAGAATCTGAAAAATTAGATGTCAATAGAAATTATATGCAAATACTTCCAGAAATTGTATCAGAAACAAATGTAAATATTATTGACACAAATGAAAATTCACCAATAGATTTAGTAACTAACTTTTTACAATATGCGGTATGTATACAAGCTGATTTAGAATTAACAACAGATGAATTATATTTTTTAAAAGTATTATGTAAAATTATTTTAAATAGAACTCGTAGAGAACTTATAGATAAAAATATCAGCAAAATTATTACATATTATTCTGGATGTAATTTTTTTCCTGATTCTTTGGTATTTTTTTATTTTACAAATACTACATATACTACAAATTATTCATTTAACAATGTTAATTATACTAGTCCTGATGGTAATGAATTTATATTAAAAAATGTATACTGTAATCCTTTAACTGCATACATCATTTTTCTGGATAAAGATTTTGATTATACTAGTTTTGTTAAACTTGCACAATTTGGTGGTTCATCTCATATTAATCAAACATTTTATTTAAACGACCCGTCTAATCAAGATGTACTAGCTGATTTTTATACTCCTCTTCATACATTAATTACACAAGAATATGACGATGAAGAAATATATGCACTTTTAGTTAATACTCATAATCTTACAATTAAAAATAATAAAAATATGACACCTTATGAACATTATATCTATTGTTGTTCAAGATTTAATACTCAACCAAATGAATCAATACTTAATATATTAACAATATCATAAAAAAATGAAATTAAAATAATTAGATTAATATATAGTAATAAGATGCTATATCAAACAAATAAACATATTATGACTACCTATCGAAGACAAGAACAAAAAACAAAGTTATTGACTAGTCCACCTGAATGTTACGTTAAGAAACCCGAACCCAAAATAGTTATAAATGTAGAACAAACTAAATGTTCTAATAATGAGTTTGACAAAGATATTGTCTTTGTTGACGAAATTAATAGTGATTTAATATCAAATTTAAAACATGCATTAATATGTACGTTTTTAAATGATACTGAATTTAAATTATTTGTTTCTAATGATAATAAAATTATTGGGATAAAATGTATGGTGTTAAAAAGAGAACGTAAAAATTTAGAAAAAGAAAGAACTAAGCCCCATCTGTTATTAGAAATAGATAAACTTTATTCAGAAGAGAATGGGGATTTCCATGTATTTTATTATGTCTACAACCCAGAATTATCTAAAATTTTTATTCTAGTATTAAATGAATCAGTACAAATTAAGAAAATATCTGATGGTATCGTTTTTAATGTATCTACAAGAAAGCATATAAATCTGTGTTTAGACTTTTACAGAGAGTTGGTGAGAACCAACTTTATTTTATAGATGTAAATTTATTTATTTATCCAAGTTTTTATAAAAAAGTTGAATAAATCTTGCTCTTATTAATCTGTATATTACATAAAAGAAAAATGGCGTCAAATTCTTCTCCAGATCCTACATTACCTATAGATGTTACTAAAATATACAGAGAACTTATTCGTTCAGATGGGAAAATGAAATATTGGCTCGAGAGAACCAATGGAGTTAAAACAGTACTTACTAGAAAAGATAGACAGTATCTGATATATTTTATCAGATGGGAAAGTTTAGAAGGAATTATCTTATATATCCATAAAATAAATTGTATAATGGAATCTCCTGAGCAATTTGATATTATGCTTCGGGACGAAAATGAACATGAACGTAAGTTACATATTTTTATTGATGAGTCTAATATTCGATATGGTGCTAAAAAACTCGGCTATGGATATATTAACAAATCAAGACTTGTATCTGTTGTTGAGAATTACAGAACTAGTTGTGAAAGAATAGTGATAGGCTCATCTCCATCAAAAGAAGAACAATTAGTTACTATTAGAAAATGGGAAGATATTGGTTACAATGCTATATTTAATATTCGTCAAAAAGGTGTTGGTGAGGAGTTTGTAGACGAAATGTTGCATTCATCTATTAGCAGAACATTATTAAGGACATATTCTGAACCAAGAAAAATAGTTATTTTAACTGGAGATGGTAATAATAATAAAGGAAGACCAACTAATTTTCCAGAAATAATAGAAATGGCTCTAATGGGTGGATGGACTGTCGAGCTATGGTCATGGACAAATTCTTGTGCAAAAAAGTGGAAAAAATTTCAACTGTCTTATCCTGTAAATTTTAAAATATTTTATCTTGATGAGTTTAAAGATATTATTTGTAATTTTAATAATATCATTATTACTTTAGAAGAAGCAATTGAACTAAATTCTATTGCGAATTTGTATGGAGGAAAACCTACTATTATGAAAATAGATGAGCGCGACAAAAAGATTATCAATCCTTGTGTGTCTGTAAAAAAAATGGTCAAATCAGTTGAACCTGTTAAATCAGTTCAACCTGTTAAATCAGTTCAACCTGTTAAATCAGTTCAACCTGTTAAATCAGTTCAACCTGTTAAATCAGTTCAACCTGTTAAATCAGTTCAAATTAAGAAGATGGTATCAAAAACAGAAACTACTGAAGATAATAAACAATTAACATATATAAAATCTTCAAAAAAAAATACCAAGTTTGTTAAAGACAATAAATCCAATAGTAAAGCCGACTTAGCTATTATTCCAAATGTAATTAATTCGGTTAAACAAGTACCATCATATTTGGATATTAATACATTAAATGATACACTTATTAATCCAGTAAAAATAGTCCATGAAGATAAAGTTGTTTCAAGCGTAGTTTTACAGCCGTCTATTTTTAATATCAAAACACATTTAGACAAATCTATTAACAATCAGTCTTTAAAAACTTTTGAAAAAAGAGAGATTATGACACTTTCAATAAAATCAAATCCATCAATTTCATTAACAATTAAAGGATATACTAGAAATCCCCCTATTAGTTCTTATGAAGGACCTATTGGACCTATTAGTTCTAAAATTTATGTATCATCCACTGAATAATTTTTATAATTAAAAACATTTAAAGATATACTTACTTTATATAGTAAGCAACAAACAAGCTTAATAATCAGGATTAAATCAAGTTTAATCTTTTGTTATAAATTTTTATAACAAAATAATTTTTATGTTTTAAATATATATAATATGATTAGAATAGGAATCAATGGGTTCGGTAGAATTGGTAAAACTCTTTTTTTACAATTATTAGATGATAATGATATAAAAGTATGTGCAATAAATGCAGTAGAATTAGAAAATAAATATGTAGAACAATATTTAAAATATGATTCAGTTCATAAATATGATACAAATTTCAAAGTAGATATTTGTGAAAACGATTATTTTTCTTGTAAAAATCAAACTAATGTAAAAATATTACGAGACAGAGATGCAACAAAACTTGATTGGAAAAAATATAGTTGTGAATATGTAATTGATTGTACAGGTTCTTATTTAACAAAAGAAAAATGTCAAGAACACAATGTTGATTATATAATAATGTCAGCTCCATCAAAAGATAATAGTCCAACTTTTGTTTATGGAGCTAATCATATAAATTATAAAGGAGAACGAATTATTAGTGGTGCCTCGTGTACAACTAATTGTATAACTCCTGTATTAAAATGGTTAAATGACAAATTAGAAATAATTTCAGGCTCATTTACAACTATTCATTCTACTACAGCAAGTCAATATACTGTAGATGTTCTTAAAAAAAATTCAAGAACTAATCGTTCAATTATTAATAATATAATTCCTCATACAACTGGTGCTTCTTCAGCAATTAGCGCAATTATACCTGAACTTAAAGATAAAATACATGGTACATCTTTAAGAGTACCAATTTCTAATGTGTCTCTAGTTGATATGGTTATTGAATGCAAAAATAAACATTATTCATTAAATGATATTTTTTCAGATATCAATAGCATATCTTATGAACTAAAAGATGTATTACAAATAAATAAAAATACCTTAGTAAGTTGTGATTTTATTTCAAACAAATGTCCATCAATAATCGATTCAAAAGCATCAATTGATTTAGGAAATGGTAAATATAAATTAATGGTTTGGTATGATAATGAATGGTCTTATTCAGCACAATTAATTCGCTTGATTAAATATATGTATCACTATAATAATTCTGATAAAAACAGTATTGAACAAATTAATTTTACTAATAAAAATGTTTTACTCAGATTAGATTTAAATGTACCTATTAAAAATGGAATAATTGTTGATGATTTTAGAATTGAATCATCTATTCCTACAATAAAATATATATTAAAACAAAATATTAATAGATTAATTTTATGTAGTCATTTAGGTAGACCTAAAAAGTATGAATCAGAATATTCTTTAAAAATAATTTTGGATACTATTGAAAAAAAACTAGAGAAAAAAATAATATTTTTACCTGATGGTTTATCAGAAAAAACAATAAAATTTTTAAATAATGATAATAATTTTGAAAAAAATAAAATTTTTTTATTAGAAAACATAAGATTTAACAGTGTTGAAGTTGATTTTGAAAATATTGATGAATGTGATTATGAAAAAAATAATGAATATTTATTATTCAATAAAATGTTTGATATATATATAAATGATGCATTTGGATGTTCTCATCGTAAACATTTAAGTATATGTGGTATACAAAAAGATAAAATTAAAACTACAGGATTTTTAGTTAATAAGGAAGTAAATAATCTTGATTTGATTGTCAAAAATTTTCCTAAAAAACAAAAAATACTTGCAATTATTGGAGGAGGTAAAATTGATGATAAAATTAATATGTTAAAGTCTCTTTCATCAAAAGTATCTACAATTTTTATTTGTGGTGGAAATTCGAATTCATTATTATTAGGAAATTATCATGAGGTTTTAGAAATATTATCTAATAATGAATGTAAATATTATATTTGTAATGATGGATATGGATTATCAAATGATAAACAAAAAATTTATCTTAACTATCAGAAAATTATAGAAACAGGTGATATTAAAAAAGTAGATTTTATTAATATTCTTGACATTGGTACTAATTCTTTGTCAAAACTATTTGAATTAATTATTGAACATGACATAATTTTTTGGAATGGAACTCTTGGTATTATTGAAGATGATAATTTTAGCATTGGAACCAATTTATTAACAAGATTTTTAATTTCAAATAGTACTAATAAAAAAATAATTATAGGAGGTGGCGACACTGCTGGTTATATTAATAAATTCAATCATAAATTTACTCATGTATCTACTGGTGGAGGAGCTTCTATTGAATACATTGGTAATGGTTTCTTAGTTGGTATTATGTAAATGTGTAAAAATTGATTTTAATATTCATAGAACCCTTATTAGTAGTATAAATTATATATAATCATTAACATGAAACACTCCCAAAAAACTGAGGAAGATTCTTATATCGAACCGGTTAAACCTAATCCAAGATTGGGTAAAACTATTAGATCATATTGTCCAGTTTTTGATGGAAAAGGTAAAGTCCTTAGATTCAAGTGGGAGATTAAAAACACTAACAAGACTCTTAGAAGAAATATTACTGGAATAGAGACAGATCTCTATAATCTTAAATATTGCGAACCTTACGAACAAGAATCAATTATCGGAAATTACTATCCTTGTATTGAAAAACCTGTAGGCAGAATAAAGGTACCCTCTTACATCATCAAACACAAGAAGTGGGAATACTGTGTTTTTTGTGATTCTCATACTTGTAACTCTTTTGACTTGGAAACAACTAGGAAAAACAAGGGTTCTCTAAAGAAAGTTAAGTTCTCTAGTAAACCTAACAGACACTATGAGAAGAACTTGGCTAAGGAAGGAATTAAGGAATATCGCGAAGAACAAAATGATGGTGAAAAACAAAAAGATGGTGATTAAATAGTATAATTATAGATTTTTATATAAAATAGCTTAAAGATTAGTTAATATTATATATTAACTTCTAGTATATACGAGATTAAATCAATTTAATCTTTTTGTTATAAATTTTTATAACAAAAATTGAAAAAACAAACAGTCTGAAGAGTCCATTAATAATATAAATACCTAGACGGAATGTCGACCCCCCCGCTTTTACAACCCCTGCCTGCTGGCTTGACCGGCAGTGTGGGGGTTCCCACCAGAGCTCCCAGTGTTGACATGTTCGAAAGTGGTTTGCGTGCTATTCTTTCCACTAAAAGCTTCTCGTTTAATATTCCTCCTGTCGGTCCTAGTGCAGCCAAGCACGGCGAGTACAAGACAAAAATTTGGGAGAGATGTGACCAAATCCGTGCGGCAATCACGAAGGTCCTGACAGACAACGGCTTTGAGAGCAGTGTATGCCCTGAACCACCCGACTTTAAAACGGTGGTCCAGCTTGTCGCTTCAATCGGCCGCGAGGACTATCTTAGTGTTGCGCGGTGGGCTAACCGTGAGCGTGGTAAGACTGCATTCGAGGTCGCGCAGGAACGCAGACAAGGCGAGTTGGAGGAGCAAAGGCGTAGGGATGCTGAGATTCACCGGCTAGAGGGGCAGCTTGGTGTGTTGTGTGCGCGGCTTGGAGAGTTGGAGGCCACGTTTGGTACAGCTACTCGCGCGCTGAACCTGGTAGTACAGCTAGCGCCTGGTTTGACCATTGACACCTTGTGCACTGCTTTGGCTTCGTCTGGTTCGTCTGCTTCGTCTGCTTCATCTATCGACCTGGTGAAGCAGTTTATCCCTGAGGTACATTCCGGGGAAGAAGCTGAGGAGTTGGAGGACTGGGAAGAGGCCTTTGACCCAAGGGCTGATATTGCCGAGAGAATTTTGTGCCGGCACACGACCTTTGTCGCTGCACAAGAGAAGTACTCGGCGGTGCGTGACGACATCATCAAGCTCACCAACAACATTCACCGCCTCCTGGCTCAAGGCGAGACCGTCGACCATTCCGCCTATCCTCCCGACGCATCCACCCTCATCCCTGTTTTTTTATCCATGTAATTCACATATTTCACCTTCATTAAAAATATTTTATATAATTGTTAAAATATACAAATGAATTTATCTAAATTGCTAAAAAAACTTAAGTCACAATTATCAAAAATCTTTACTATTGAAGGAAATGGTATACATAAGTACAAAATCTTTGGAATTGGAATCCTTGATGTATTATTAACAATGATTTTAGGATTATTAACTTCTAAATATCTTAAAATTAACTTTATATATGCATTTACATTATGGTTAGTAATAGGTGAAACTATTCACATAGTTTTAGGAATTCAAACATCCTTATTAAAAATTTTACAAATCAATTTGGTATAATAATTATAAAATTTATCTAAAAATTGAAAATAAATGGTCTAAATGATTAAATATATATTATTTCATTATATATTTTATAAATGAGTATAAATCAAATTATTTATCTTAATACTTTGTTGAATAATGAACAAGTTGATACAATATGTACAATTTGTACAGGATTAGATGAAAAAAATATTATAATCAACAATATTGAAAATCTAACAAATAAAATTCAAGGTCAAATACCAGGAGATCTTACAGAACAAGTGGACCAAGTAGTTTCAAAAAATAAATCCAAAAATGTAAAAGAATTTATTACGAATTTAATAAATACTACATCATCAATCAAATACACAGAATTATGTGATTATATTGACTCTAATGAAAATAATTCAATTAAATTGAACTTTGTCGAAGATTGGAAAGAACAATCAAAATTAAATTTGATAAAGTTATTAATTGTATTTGAGTATTTTGACCAAAAATATTTAACAAAAGTAATTGGAGACCAATCTAAAAAAACATATTCAAATGGTGAAATTATTAATGATAACTCATTATCACTCAAAAAACTAATGGACAAGGAAATTAAAGAACAAATTGATATCTATTACAAAGAATTTGATACATTTAGAGATAGTTTTATTAATTTAAGTGGTAAAACAAATAATGATTTTATCTTAAAAGGTATTTTAGAAATTAACAAAATAGCGCAATGTGAATTAGTTTGTAGAAAAAAATATGAGTCTAATAATTTAGATACATATAGAACAAAAATATGTGATATTGTGGAAACACGAGATAAAGAAGCAAATTTATATGAATTATTTAATAAAATTCGCTGGCGTAAATTGGTAAAATACTCTGAAAATTCTGCTCTTAAATTTATATTATATAATACATGGTCTGATACAAAATTTCAGTACAGATGGTTAACTGAACTTGTCACATTTATAAATAATAATTCTAATGATTCAAAAGATTACTTAATTACAAGATTTAAAATACCAAATTTTAATCAAACAGATTACAAAACTAAATGCAAATTTATTAAAGATGTAAGTAATGTTATCGGATTAAAATCTGTTTATCAAGATGACATTGTTAAATTTATTTTTAGTATTGGAACTTTTTTCAAACATGGTACTTATTACAAATGGTATGCTAAAGAATTAGTACATATGGATATTTTTGATACTTATAAAAATAAATCTTTTAATGTTGTATTAGATGAATTTAAAAATAATATTGTGTGTGATGAAACTAATACTAATAACTTTGAATTAATAAATAAATTAGATGAATTTAATATCTTTATGATTAATTTTGTAAATAATATGCAAGTATATGTAGAATTATAATTTTTATATAAATCTAACTAAATCTAACCTTTTTTTTAGGAGGACCAGATGTAATAGATGTACCAGATGTACCAGATGTAATAGATGTACCTGGATTTCTTGATAAAACTAATTGTCTATCTCTCCTTGCGACTCCATTATCTTTTCTTGCGTTACTTGTTTGAGCAATAGCCATCATCAAGCTTAATCTTCGTCTCAACTCATCAACAAATGGTAAAATATGATGATTAAGTAACGGTTTGATACTATTGGTATAATCTAACAAATATTTATATTCATCATATTGCAGAACAGGGTCTCTTTTTTTTACTTGAATTGAGGCTATTAAGTCTAAAATTTCTGCTTGACTTTTAGTACAATCCAAATTTATAGAGCTAAGATAATATGAGTACGCGAAAAAAATATTCTGTTCAATAATCAAGAAATATCTTGCTGTTTGGTACATGCATTCTAAACTGTTTTGCTTTGAACCCATGAGAAGATATTTTTTTAACATTTGCGGATTTACTTCTACAAATCTGTAGAAATCAATCAGAACTTTGATACATTGTAAACTACCAAGCTCAGCACCATATTCTCCAATTTGTTTAACCTTAGTTTTATCTATCTCTACTTTATAATGATATTTAACCAACATCTCTATAGATTCTTGATGATTTAGATCCATTCCTTTATGTAGGTAATACTTGGTCAAATAATAGTTTTTAGCTGTAAAATTATTATTAGCTAATTCAAATATACATTTGGTGCAATTTCTTGCATCACCAATGCAAAGATATAATAAATAATTAATATTATCTCTTTCTTTTTTATATAATATAACTAATTCGTAAATATATTTCGTTTTCTCAGGAACCATTTTTATAACATATTTTAAGGCTTCTTTAAGTTTTAATTCATCAGTAGTTCTATAGTAACTAATCAGGTCGTCAAGGTAATCTAATTTACCCCTATTTACCTGAATTAGGAGAAGATTCTCCAAAAAATCTGTTGATGTAATTTCTAGCATTTTTAAATATCGACTTGTAAAATAGAATATTGATATACTTATTAATTAATTAAAGCTTGAAGAAACTAAAATATTTTCAATTTTTATATAATCAAAAAAATATATAAACCTATGTATATTATATAATATATATTTTATAATATCAAATGTATTCATTCATATCTTCATTTTTTACAAATAGAACTTTTATTAATTATTGGTCAATAAGTGATATTGCGACAATAGGAATATATACTACAAACACAAATGACCAAAATAGCAAGAAAGGACAAGGTATACAAATATTTGGTGATACTAAAATTTATGAATTATTAAGATTCAAAAATATAAATAATTCTAATTTGAATATAATAACTAATTCTAAAACTCAAACTACAAATGGATTATTATTTGAATTTGAAGATGATATTAGATTAAGAATATTTGAAAAATCAAATGATATATTTATACATATATTTTCAATATCACATAATTTAGACCAAAAATATAAACTTGAAGAAGAACAAATTAAAAAAAGTATTAAATTTAGTTTTGGAACAACAACAAATTATGTTATTCAATATACTGTTCCTTATGAATTAGATAATATTTTTATTTTTATTAGAGATTGTTATAATTCTAAAATAGAAAAAATAAAGTCTGATACAATGTATACTACTGAATATAATCATACTGATTAACAATATAACTTGTATTTAATTTTCGTGTATAAAAAAATTATTAGGAATACATATGAGATACATCAGTAAAACTTCTTTCCGATGCTATTTCTCTAGCCATTGTACGTCTTTCTTCAGGAGTCTTTGCAAAGAATAAAACATACATTAGACCACTCATTGAAATACTATGTCTGTTACAGATTCTAAATAATTCTTCATCAGGTTCTTCACTTTTAACTCTTGCTCTAAATGCAGCATCAAATTGGTCACGTGTCATATCTCCAAAATTGATAATTCTATCAATACGACCTTTCCTAATTAAAGCATGATCAAGATATTCAGCATTATTTGCAGTGATAAATACTAATAAACCATTTCCAGTTGATAGATTACCATCAAGTAAATTTAATAATGTTGAAAAGGATATTCCTGTTGTACATTCAGAACCAGATTTTCTACCAGTAAAAAATGCATCGATATCTTCTAGTACAAGTACGCTGTTTTCTTTAATTTTTCTAAACAACTCTATTAAATCATCTTCATTCATAGTTTTGTTTCCTAGATTTAACATATACAGTCTCCGTTTGTATCTGTGTGCAATACTTTTTGCAATTGAACTTTTACCCATACCAGGTTTGCCTTTTAATAAAAACGTCTTTTTATGAGTAAATCCTATTTCATCATATTGAATTTTTAGATCCATAAAAGCATCAATATCCCTAATAATGCTTGACATTAAATCATCAGGTAGGAAAATATTACTAGTGGATTGAACACGTTCTGATGGTATATCAGAATGATGACACCAAATATCATGTCCTCTATTATAATATATTTGTAGATTAGAGGTCTCATTCTTTTCTTCATCATTAACACAGTTTTTAATAATTTCAAGCACACGAACTGATAATTCATTATTAAATCTTAGTGTAAAATTTGAATATACTATTAAGGTGTCAGAAGACACACCAAAATTACCATAACTATTTTGTTGATATTGTCTACGAGTTTCATCTTCTCTAATTTCCAACTCAATTAGTAAATCTTCATATTCCAAACTGAATTTACCATTAAGAGGTAATTCTAAAGGTTCATATACCTTTTTAATACCTTTAGTTATAAAATTAACAGAATCTAATGTAAATTCACAGTCCTCTTCCAAAGGATTAATTCTTCCTTTTTGGGCAAAAAATTTTAATATTAAGTGCCGTTGACTCAAGTCAGTAATTCTAATCTTCCTTTTAGACATTATTATAAATTGGGATATTAAAAGTCTTGTATTGTTATTAATTAGACTAATAAAATCAATTTTTTCTAAAACCAATAATTTTAATTTTTTATGTAAAATTAAGATTTTTTTAAAATATTATTTTTTTCTTAATTTTGAACTCTCTCAACATAATTTTTTTATGTATTTTTTTAACGATTCCATATTAAAATAAACCTATGCTTAATATAAATGCGAAAAAAATGCGAAAAAAATGCGAAAAAATGAAAAAAAAATATTCCAAACATAATCCAAAATATTCCATTTTTGGATTTCTAAAAATTGATAATTTAATTTAATAAATAATCAATAACGATATAACACAAAATGATAATAGGTTGCGATATTGGTGGAGTAGTTAAAGAGATGATATCAGATGAACCAATTCCTGATTCAATTCAAACAATACGAGAATTAGAGATTTTAGGACATCAGATAATTTTTATTTCAAAATGTAAAGACAATTTTAGAATAGTTTTGAGTGAATGGTTAAAATCTAATGGATTAAATAATCAAGTATTCTTTTGTTCAGAGTATTCTGAAAAATGCGCAATATGTATACAATTAAATGTAAACTTTATGATTGATGATAAACTTCAAGTATTTAAGGAAATTCCAAACACAATAACTAAATTATGGTTAACATCTGATGAAAAAAAAATTTCTGGTGCTAAAAAATTTCAACCAGATGAATTATCAAAAGTAAGTGTTTGTAGAGACTGGACTGAAATTAAAAATATTATTTCTAGTTAAGTTAGCGTAATTATTTTTTTATCATATAAAAACAACATTATTATATATAAATAATAATATGAATAATAATAAAGAAATAAAAAAATATTATCACATAAAACATACAGATTTAGAAGAACAACTTGAATTGTTTGAATATGATTACAATGTATTGAAAATTTTAGCTAATATTAAATCTATTTATTCCAATTGTGCTGTACAATTTAACAAAATTATTTTAATTAACAAAAATTTTTACAGACAAACTTTGTCTATATTAGATTTAATTCAAATATTCGAATTCAATGAAATTACAAAAACTATATATATTGTATATGATAAATATGAATTTGATACATTACTCGAGTTTTTTCCTAATATCAAATATACAATAAAAGAAATAAATTGTCTTAATAAATAAAATATATTTTTTATATAACCTAATGAATTTACAAGAATTATTAGATTTGGATATTTCAAAAATTATGCCAGAGAAAAAGCATATATATGAACATATAACACAGTCGCTCGTATCAAGTTGGAAAATAAATACACTAAATTATAATTTTACAAATAACATAATAAATTTAAAAAACAATATACAAAATAATTTTTATACAAACAATTCTTATACAAGTATAGAATATAAAGATTATATTAAAAAAAGTTTTGATAATAATAATAATCTTAACAACATTGCCTTTCCAGAATTATCAAATAATCAGGTTAAGCAAATATATTTGTTACATTGTAAAGGTCTTGAATTTGTTTTCAAGTCTTGTTGTGAAATAAAAATAGATATTAGAGAAAACGATGTAATATTTCCAATTTGTTGTATAGGCAAAAATCGTTCTCAATATTTATTTTATTATTTTAAATTTTTACAAGCACAATGTAAAGATAAATTTTTTGTTGGATATCCATCAAGTGCAGATGAATTATATACTATGGTAGAATCAAAATCCTCGAGTTTATCAACAATATTATCAGGATTTACAGTTCAACATAAAAAGGATTGTTTCTCATCTAGTATTCAAAAAACATTTGGATTTGAAGTATCAAGAAGTATTCATGTTTTAGATAAATTATTAAAAAATCCTGAAGAATTTAATTCTAATGAATTGACTAATTTTGAACAATATAAATATAAGTCTAATAAATATGATATTTACGAAAAAGAATATATCGATGTAAAATTATTATTTTTAAAATATTTTGTTAATCCATCTAACATAATTAATTTACTTAATAACATATTTGAAGAAAAAAAAAATTATAGAATAACTTATATTTGTGCTTCTCCACAATCATTTATAAAACTAACTGAAATTTTTTATATATTATCACAAACAGATAAAGAAATAAATTTTAATAATACTAGAATAATATATTTAGGTATCAATGATATTTTTCAAAGAAGTTCAGTTAATCAAATAGAATTAGATAATCTTAACATATATCTTAAGGATACATTTGTAATTATATAAAGGATTAAAAAATTTTATATAGATATATAAACCTAATATATAATGAATATAGATATATTAAGAAAATACTTATTAGACACTAAAAATGATTGGAATTATATAACACCTGTAGAATTTTATAATAATTATTTTTCAAAAAATAAGGAATATTTATTAATTGATTTAAGAAAAGAAGAGGATTTCAAAAAATCGCATATTAAAGGAGCTAAAAATATTTTTTGGTTAAATTTACTTGATGACATAAATATAAAAAAACTTCCAAAAAATAAACCAATTTTTTTAATATGTTATGTTGGACATACTAGTTCTCAAGTAATGACCTTATTGAAATTATTAGGTTACAATGCTATAGCAATAAAATTTGGATATGGACAATCTCCAGTTAAAGGTGTACCTGTTGCAGGATGGTTAAATTATGGTTTACCAACTATTGGTTGTTAATTAAATAAATTTATTTTTTAATATTTAATAACTTTTTTAGTTATTAGTTAAATGATTTTGACTAATTTGAATAAAATTCCAAAAACTGCAAGTAGTGCGACAATAATCTTTGTTTCATTATTATCAATAAATTTATATAGTTCTATCTTTTTTGTGTTTTTTTTAAATTTTCCAAATTCTTTATCTAATATAACAGTGTCATTATCTGTTTCCTGAATATCTTGAATATCATCATTATAATAATTATCATGATTCACTTTATTAATTTTTGTCATGTATAACATTTTTTCAAGAGTATCTTCAACAAGTTCTTGTAAATCCTGTTCAAGATATTCTGATTGTTTAATATTAGGAGTTATGTATTCTGAAATACTATTATTTTGTTCTTCAACTTGTCTTTGAATTTTGTCAATAAATTTACCCACATACATATGTACAATAGAAATATGTAATTGTCTAAATTCCGCAAGTTTTTCAACACATTTGTTAAAGGATAATTTTAATTTATCATGTTCTGGTTGGTCCTTCCACAAGTTCACAAGGTTAATAATCTTATTTCCTGAAGATTCATAATTTAAAATAAGTTTTCTGTTAAATTCAGGCATAAAATTTCTAAAATCCAAGATAATATCATAAACATGAGAATTTTCATGGGAAACTCCAAAAAGTATATCTAGAATTTGGAAAAGACTACTTTGACCTCCAGAACCACCGCGACCTTTTAATATAACTTCAAGTCCTTCTATTTTCATTCCATTAGGAAAATTATCCTCACTATTAAAACCAGCATGATAAATTCTTATTTTGTTAAAAAATTCAAATGGAGTACAAATTTTTCTTAAAGTTAGTAATGTAGTTTGAAGTTTACTTAACATTTTTATAATTGTTTCAAAAAATTCTTCTATTTGATTTATTGTTACTGTTTTGGGGTTACCCCAATCAATCCTATTTAGTTCATGCAAAAATTTACCCCCAAGTAACTCAATAAACATGTGGACAACATAAAAATTTGCTTCATCTTCAGAACCTGTAAAATTATGTACAGGTTGTAAATGTTTAAGAATATCAATAATTTCATCAACAGAATAACTTTCTTTTTCAATAGTGTCAAACCAGTCAAATTTTGGGTCAAGAATACAATTGTAAAGAATTAATGAAGAATAACTACAACTAGTTTCAATACCTAGTATTTTAGATGCAGTATACCATATTACACCAATATTCTTAGGTAACATATTAACCTGATTATCATTTCCTATCCCCCAAATATATTTTTGACATATGAAACTAAATGTTCTGTATATTGATTTTACTTCTTCATGTGAGAGAGATTTAACAATATTTTCGTAATATTCAACAGTATTTGTTTTAAAATTAAGATTATCAACCAAGGTCCTGAAATAATTTCCGTCTTGGTTAGATATATTGTTAATCAATAGTTCATACTCTTCTAAGGATTCTGGTAATTGTATAGGTAGTTTTGGATGAAGAAAACCATATGGGGATGTGTCATATCTATTCATGATTTTATTTGAAATTTCTATAATTTAAAGATAATTATTTATAATAATCAATTTTTATCTATAACTATAACTTGATACCAAAAAAATTACTTGATTCAGTATATCTATATGCTTGATATTCATCTATAATAACTTTATCTGAATAGCCCATTTTCTTTAAAAAATTTGTAATATGTATTCTTTGATAATCATTTAACTCATTATTCCATTCATTATTTATTTTATTTCTATAATCACAATCAACGTAATACTTTGCATGTAAAAGTTCATGTTTTAGTGTATTTGCATCACAAGAACCAATAACATATTTACATTTATTTTTGTAATTTCCTAATGTTTTATGATTTTTTGGTATAAATTCACTTGGAAAATTATGTCCTAATCTGTTATTAATAATTCCTTCGTAGTTATTAGAAATTGGATCTAATAAATTATTCATATCTTGTTTATTTTTAAATCTTAATATCAATATTGAATTATATATTTGTATATGCATATATAATAATAAATAATTTTTTTTGCTGTTTTATATTTAATATAAAAACAAAATTGTATAATACAATAGAATATAATATATAAAATATGCAAAAAAAAATAAAAAAAACAATTAGTAAATCTGATATATTATTAGATAATATAATTCCAACAATAACTAATAATTTAAGTGAAAAAAATATAATTTTAGAAAATGATATTGAACCTATTCAAAATAAAAAAACAAATAAAAAAAATAATAAAAAGTTAGATACGAAAATAACAAGTACAAATATGGAAATTGACGAAGTAGAAATACAGAATATAGAGAAAATGGAAAAAATATCAATTAAAAAATCAAGTACTAAAGATGAAATATGGAAACATATTATTAAAGAATTACAAATTGATTGTAAATCAAATAATGATATAATAATAACTTCTGAAAAAATTAAAAATTGTGGAAAAACATGGAAAGGAAAAGCAAATCAATTTGAACCAAGATTATTATGTAAACAAGACACAGAAGATGACAGACCTCAAATTTTTAAACAAAATAATTTAAATATAATTTCAATCAAAAATGGTGAATATCTATTAACAAAAAATTCAATATATTATGTTTTAGAATATCCTGAAATAAACTTTACTGAAATTAAAAAACCAAAATTTACCCCATTTTTAAATTATGGAAATAGTGAAAGTTCATTACTGGATATTTTAAGATACTCTGGTATATTTGAGGAAAATATTTATCTAGGTGAAAAAATATTATATGGTCCATGGTTAAGTGGTAGACATAGATGTACTTTCAATACTAAAATTGGTGACAAAATAATTGACATTTATGGTTCACAATTTGAAACAGATGCATGTTTTGAAAGTGAAAATAAAATACTTTTAGTTGAATGTAAAACTCTTAATTCTATTTCAAGTTTTAATATAAGACAACTATATTATCCTTATAGAACAATACATGATATATTTAATGGAAGTAAACAAATAATTACATTATTTATTAACAAGGATAAAAATAATTTTATTCATATTTGGAAGTTTGACTTTATTAATCCAATGGTTTTGTCTAGTATTAAACTTATTGATTATAAAAAGTATAAACTTGTATAAGTCTAATAAGATTTTATTATTACTTCATCAACTGTTGATTCTGGGTTTTTACTATTAATAGCTCTTCTACATAATATTTTTTCTGTTGAATATTTTTTTGTATCATTAAAACATTGAATAACATATTCTGCGGATGAATTCGACATCATCCACTTTATATCTTGTTTTTTTAGTTCATGTAACATATCAAATAATTTATCATGTGTTTCCTGACTAAAACCATCTGATGTATAATCTACAAATGAGTTTTTAACTAGTTTATAGTATATTGGGTCTAAATATACATAATCATTTTTTTTAACTTTTTTAATTGATTCTTCAAAAGACTCATGTATAAATTCAACATTTTTGATTAAGTTACTAATTTCTTTAATATGTTCTTCATCAATAATTAATGGATTTTCATAATGACCAAATGGAACATTAAATTCTTTTTTTACTTTATTCATTCTAAATACCCCTCTAAAACATGTTTTATTTAAAAATACAAAATAGGCTGAACCTAACGAAGAAAGTTTTTCATTTTCATCCATACTATTATAAAGACTTCTTATCCAATAATAATATGATTCTTTTGAACCTAATGCTTCTTCTTTATTTTTAGGATTTAGATTTTTTATTTCTCCATCAATATCAACATATTCATCTATTAATACTTTTATTTTTGAAATAAATTTTTTTGGTTTTGTCTGTAGATTTTTGTACACATAAATTAATGGTTGATTATAATCATACGCGTATATTTTATTTTTAATATTAATCTTATTATCTTTTTGTAAAGTTAATACAGCAAATAAAACACTTCCTCCACCTAAAAATATTTCATGATAATTATCCATTTCTATTGGAAATTGGTTTATTATATTTGTGATAATTTGTGTTTTCCCTCCCACCCATTTTAAAAATGGTTTTTTAAAATCAAATTTAGCTTTTGGATACTTGTCTTTTATTAAAATAACATTTGTATTTAAATTATTATTTGTAGAATTAATTGTTATTTCATTATTTTCTTTTATTTTAATATAATCTTTATTATTGTCATCATTATTATCATCAACCAAATTTATTCCTTCAGTTTTGTATTTTTCCAAATTTTGTTTAACTTTTTTTTTATTCACAACTTTACTAGTCATATTTAATATTATGAATTAGTATATTTGTATATTATTAAATTATGTATTTATTAAATAAATATCAATTTTTATAAAAAATTTACATATACTCATTATAAATAATTGTTATAATTTTTTTCTAAAATTTTTTAGATATATGTTTTTTTATATTTTTTTATATAAAAACAAATTAAATCGCTTTAATAACTCCTTCTGCTAAAAAGTTTTGATGAATCAACCAATCTAAATAAGGATATTTTATTCTTGTTAAATATAAACTTTCTAGGTGTGTTGGTAAATTTTCAGGAGTTAATAATTGTTTAAAATTCTGTCCAAAAACAATTTGTTTAACACTATTTGGAAAAACATTTGGTTCTATTTCGTGTCCATCATTATTAAATTTTTGTCCAAAATCAATATTTACTAAATGTGATGGTAATGTATTTGGTGGTATTCTTTTATTATAATAATTAAGGTATAATCTTTGTAAATTATTAGGTAATGAATGATTCTCAAATTCAAATTCATATTCACCAATCCATAAATATAATATTGAATTAGGTAATGCATGTGGTATTAATTTTTCTTTAAGCTTTCCATAAATTCTTAAATCTAATACACTGTTAGGAATAACTCCAGATTCAATTGGATAATTGTATGCACCATCAAAATATAAGTGCTTAATATTTGGAGGCAAAATTCCTGGTGCTAAAGGAACACCTCCATTCCAAGAATATTTACCAAATACAAGTTTTTGTAAATTTATAGGTAAAACATTTTCTTCTAATGGTATGTCATAACTATTTCCTAAATTTAACTCTTGTAAAGTTTCTGGTAAAATATTTAATCCAATTTTTTTATTATAATCTAATCCAAGATTTAAAACTAATAAATTTCTTGGTAACACATTTTGTCCTATTTCTTGATTATAATTGGTAAAAGTTATTATTTTAACAGTATCTGGAATTATATTAGGTTCAATTACCTCATTAAAATAAGAAAAATTTATTTTGTATAACGGAAAGTTATGTCTATTAAAAAATTTAATTTGTTCTACATTATTAAAATATAATCTTTTGGTTTCAATTATATTATTAACATCTATTAAATAAGAAATATTAATTGACGTATTACCACTTGTAGATATTTGTTCTATTAATGCTTTTATTTTTTTTATTAATCCCTCCATACCAAATACAGAACTAAACATTTTATCTATAACTGTTTGTTGTAAACTTTTTACACCACCTTTTTTATAAAGATTTTTTAATTGTAAATATTTTGATTTATATTTTAAATATTTTTGTTTATAATCCATTATATTAAATTGTTTTATAAAATTTTTTTAATTAAATAAATTTTGATTTTATGTCTCCATAAATCATATCCAAGTCTCCACTCAGTACATTGTTTATATCTAGTTCAGATAATATTCTTAATTTTATTGCGTCAAAAATGATTGTGTAGAACTTCTTTGCATAACCTCTAGTCCACAAATATTGACTCATAATATTAACCCAGGGTTTGTTATTTTCAAGATAATTAATATCATTTTCATCAAGTGATATCGGTATTTTATTATGTATTCCATAATTAATTATAAATTCAATATCTGAATCATGTTTTGTGCATATATTTTTATTAATTATACAATCTATATTTGAAGGCACCATTATCTTTATAATTACTAATTTATATTTAATAATAAAATCAATTTTTATTCAAAACTAATATCATTTACATATATTCTTAATTTTTTTGGTATTAATTCTATCTGTTTATTATAACTATTCAAAAAAATTTCTTTAATTGAATCTGGTAATGAATCTAATTTATAATTATAATTTTGTCCAATTGTAATACTTTTAAGTGATTTAGGAAGCTTTATAAAAGGTTGATTATAATCCTGGCTTAATTTTAACACTTCTAAACCATCTGGTAAATTATCTAGAGGTTGATTATAATAACCTTTAAAATAAATTTTTTTTAATTTACTTGGAAACTTTGTAAAATAATGATTATAATTCCATCCTAATTCTAATATTTCTAAACTATCTGGTAAACTTTCCAAAGGTATATCGTACAAATCATTTAAAACTAATTCAGTTAATCCGATTGGTAAATTATTTAATGGGTAATTATATAAATCTCCGAGAGATAGATATTTTAGCGATTTTGGAAGATTATCAATCGGATTATTAAAACGTCCATATAAAATTAATTTTTCTAATTTCCCAGGCAAGTAATCAATAAATTGATTAAATTTTGAATAAATACCAAATTCTAATATTTCTAATTCTGATGGTAAATTATTTATTGTACAATTGAAATTAGAAAATTTTCCAAAAGTAATTTTTTTTATATTTGAAGGAAGATTATCTAAAGAATTATTAAATACAGAATAATCTGAAAATGTAATATTTGTTAAATTTGAAGGTAAGTCATCTAAGGGTAAATTAAAATTCTCGCCAAAATATATTTCTTTTAGTGTTAAAGGATAATAAATTGGTAGCATTTTGTATACATATTTTAACTTTGTTACCGGATTATTTGCACAATCTAAATATTCTAAACTCTCTGGTAACATACAAATGTTATCAATATTATTATTTGAACATATTAACTTTTTTAAATTTTTATAATGACTCATACATAATTTTCCACAAATATTTCTATTTGAAATATCAATTATTTCTATATTATAGTCATATTCTTTTAGTATATCTACAGTTTTAGTCTGCATCTTTATTATTATACTTTTTCATCTTGTTAATCTTTAATATAGTTTTTTATATATTAGAAAAAAATGAAAAATGCAAATATCTAGATGTCTATTGAATTAATACAATATCTAATTACTAATATTACTGTGAAAATATTCATCATTAAAAAATAAAATGTCTGTACACGAAAAACTCACTACAACTCAATACGAATTAATGTTACCAGAACTATCAAGGATGTTTATTAACTCCCCAGATGAAGTTCTAATTGAAGAATTGGACCACACTTATGAAGAACCAGACCCACCAAGTGAATATGAATTAAGAATAGAATTGGTAGATTCAGATAAGTCTACCTATTCTACAGATTCTGTTCTAATCATTGAATATGTTGTCGACGGAAAAACATATACTTGGAATTCAGAAAGACCTAATACTTTTCTTAATCCATTTTGGAAAATGGTTGAGTCTGATGAAAGGTATACCAGAGTTATATCGTCTTATAAGCCAGTTTTACGTGGAATTCTTGTTGAAGACCAAATAAAAAATATCTCTTGTGTTCTTGATTATGTTAAACACGGTAGTACATCTGAGATCTGTAATACAAAGGATATGAATTCCCCTTACTTTTCTGAAAATAAGAAACTTTTTGAGAGCATAGCTAACTATTTTATAGTTGATTATGTTGGAGAAAATCTATTACTTGAAATTAAAAGTGTAGAATCAAGTTTTCATTTTGGTTATTCTTGGGTTCCCTTGACAGATACAAAATTTTTTGAAAACACATCTTTTAAAATAAACTATTCTCAAACAGAATCTGGGAAAAAAATAATAAAAAATGTGCTATTTAAAGAATACGAGGAAGAACTTCCTGTTAGAAAAAGAAAAAAACAACTAGGTATAGAAATTTCTACTCCAGTTTTTCACGAATGTCTAGTTCCTGGAGAATACCAATATTTTGTAATATATGTTATGAAGGATGGGATATTCGTATATAATGTATTAGATGATCCTGAATTAGTATTGGAATCTGATGGTTCTATAACGTGTTCATACGAATTATATTATGATAAATATAAAATTCCAAAATCGAAACTTGTACCAATCGATAATGTTAAAATCCTAAATGACTATAAAAAATTAACTGGATTGTAGTTTTTGTATATATAAAAATTGATTTGTTTATTTAATGTATGAATATATAAAATTAAATTTACTTATAAATGGAGAAATATATTGTTGAGCGTAATGAAACAGATAATTTTGAATGTAATTTTTCAGTAAAAGTTAAACATAGAACATTTGAAGTATTAGACCCTGAAATAAAATATGATTTTGAATCACATCCTTTAATATATACAGATGTATATCTTAAAAATATTGACAACCAAGAACTAGCAGATTTATTAGCTCATAATAAATATTTAAGAATATTTTGTAATCAAGATAAACAAGACTCAAATACTTATCTTAAAATTTATACTAGAAAAATTATTGAAATGGAACCTGACCATTTAGAAGAAGCTGAATATATATTAAATTCCGCTAAAAATGATTCGGAAATTAATTTTGATAAATCTTTTTTAATTGAAATAAATTATGTTACAAGAGCTTTTTTCTTTTTATTCCAGATGTAATTAAGATTTTATATATAATCGTAGAGTTTTTTCTAATTCATCCAAGTTTTTATCTAGTTTATGAAATGATATATTTGTATAAGCTAAATCTTTAATAGCATTAATTAACTGTATATCATTACCTTCTTCTATAAGTCTGATTTCTTGTAACTTCATATTATTATCAATATGACTTTCAAATAATTTCATTTTTTCTGGAAGAGGTTTGTCAATATTAAATATTTCTTCTAAATTTATACTCTTTAATATATTGTTAGTTAATATTTCTGAACAAATATAAATCTGTTCTAAAGACATTTCTAAACTAGATTGAATCTCATTTTTATCATTTTCATCATTTAGGTTTGTAAAATTTTCAACAAACTCAAATAAATTATTTTCCAAAAGTTTTTTTTTATTTTGAAATTCATTAACAAATTTATATTCATTTGAAAATACCATCCAGTTAATTATATCAATACATTTATTTACGTTAATATATTTTTCTGCAATTATTTCTGCTTTTTTAATTTTTTCCTCAAGTTCAGCTGACTGAACAATATTATAAGATTGAATAATTTTTTTATAAGAATCTATATCTCTATAAACTTCATATCCTGCTTTTGCAAATTTATTTGTTAAAAAGTAATGATATAAGTATCCCAAGTCTTTAATAGATTTAATCTTTTCTGGAGTATAACATAAATCTAATTCTTCTTGAGTAATTTGATTTGAATAATAAAGTTTAAGTAGATTTTCAAACTCTGTTTTTTTATTAATAACTACTTTGTTAATTAAATTTTCAAATGATTTGTTTACATTATCAACTATATTTTTTATTCTAATTAAAAATAATTCTGGTTTTTTCTTTACAAGTTCTGAGTCATATGATTTTATATTTTGTATTTCTTCATTAAATTTTTCAAGTATTAATTTTGAATAGGAATTTGTTTCTTCTGAAACTAATTCTTCTGGATAAAAATAACTGTCAAAAAGTTCAATAAACTCAACGAGTTCTATAGGAATTTTATATGTGTAATCAAAATAATCATCTTCATCTCCATAAGTATATTTAGGAATTATACCAGATTCGCATCTTAACTTTAAGATCGATATTAATTTTTCTTGTTCATACTCAGATAACTCTGAAAGTTTTTGTAAAAAATCATTATAGTATTCTTGATAAGTTGGAAACATATTTATTTAATTGATTATATCATTAAAATTATTATAAATCAATTTTTATATAGAAGTTTCCATTGTAACTGGTGTAGTTGTCTTAGGTTTACTTAACATATAATTTTCATCTACAACATAAGGAGTAGGTATTATTGTATTTGGGATTGCTTTAACATCAAAAGGAAAGTCTGAATCATTAATTTCTTGATTAGATGAAGACATTAAAGGACCTATTACAAAAAAACAAATTAAAAATAATAATACAGCAAATATCATAAATGAGGTTGTTGTAATATTAGATGGTCCACTACCAAAATATTCTTTTTTATTGAAAACTAAAAATAATACATACAATATAGCAACAACTAATATATAAATAATTATATTTTCAACAGATAAAGAACTTTTTAAATTTTCAAAATATTCCATTTATATATTATATAATATATAATAAAAAGTATATTTATTATATATAAAATATGGAGAAAATAGTACATTCTATTTATAAAAATTTTTCAAATGATAGTTTTTTCTTTTTTTATAATAAAATTATTCTATTAACACAATTTTTTCTAATTAAAACTGATGTATTTGCAGATTTTATTGAAAAAAATAAACTAAATGAAAATAATATAATTTATTCAAATAATAATATTACTATTCTGTATAAAAATGAAACTCTTGATAAAATTTGTAATAATATTTACGTTGTTCCTGATCCAATTGATACCAATAGATTTTTTATTGGATTAAGTTTTCATGGTTCATATACTTCAATTTTAGTTACTGGAATTTTTGTATATTTTGATTCAAAAGGTAATGTTTCTGAAAAAATTATTATTCCATCTACACTTATAAATTATGATTTTAGAAATGGAAAAATTAATGAAAAAAATACTTTTTTATATAATCAGACATTGATATTTCTTACATCACATAGAGATTCTAGAAATTATATGATTACAATGTGTTGTTTTGATTATTATGATAATCTATTAGCAATACATAATGATTTTACTAATATTAAGTCTGATTATTTTTTTACAAAAAATTATGTAAAAAATTACAGATTTTTAGTCCTTTACAATGAAAAAAATCAGGAAAATTATTATAATAAAGATAATAAAGATAATAAAGATGATGAAAATAATTACAAAATTATTGATATGGCTTCAGTTTATGTTGAAAATAATAATGACAATGAAAATAAAAAAAATTCTTATTGTGATAAATTATTAATTTACAATATGTATACAACAAAAACAGATAAACTTGATGAAAAATTACTTGAATTAGAAAGCTTTCCTAAACAAAACTATTCCGACAATTATATAAAAGACTGTATAAAGTGTGGTAAACTTACAAGTATGGCTACATATTATTACAATTATAATAATCCATCATCTTGTGTCACTTCAATGATAGGTTTAGGAAAATCATATTGTCATGACTGTGGTATTAGATATTCACTTTCAGATAAAGTATGGTTGTGTTGTAAACCAATAGCTAAAGAATTTGGTAGCAGTAAGAATTTTGACCTGTGTTTTTGTAAATTAGAACCAGCAAATAATTATATTTGTGATAAGGAAAAATCACATTCCAATATAAAACTTATTTACAAAGCTGTACAGAATAATAAAAAACCATATAAATTCGAAGGTAATTTATATTTGGATAAAAACGAAACAGATAATTCTAACTTAAATAAAGATAATTACTAATTAAAATTAAGTATTATATAAATTATTACTTAATTATTAAACAATATTTTTTAACTAGTTATAAATAAAAGAATTTAGCCAATCATTAAACTCATTATATTCTTGAATGCCTATACTCTTAATAAAATCTCTAATTCCAATACTTTTATCTTTAGAATTAAAACTAAAAATCACTCCATCTCTTCTCGACAGGTATATTAAATCTGATTTAGAAATATTACAATAATTCATATATATATCTGGAATTACAATATTTTTCATAATATCTTTTTGATTTAGATATATGATGTACGCAGTAATCAGACCCCAACTGGTTGATGATTTCACATGTAAAATAGGAGTGTCATTATGTTGTTCTATTATAATTTTTTGAATAAGAAAAGCCCATTCGTATTTACTATCAAAACTAGTGTTAATTACTCTATTTAATCCACTTAAATTAAAATCTTCTAAGTCATTTTTTGGTATATCGAATGCACAAGATACTTGAATAGCCTCCATTTTAAATGTAGTTATTTTGATTAATTATAAATTAATTAAATCAATTTTTATCACCCATCTCTATAGTTAATATATAAAGTATTTTTATATATTAAATATGACCATTACTAATCCTGGAGCAATTTCTAATTCTGGTTCAAAGAAATTTACAAATCAATTTGCAACCATCGCTAAAATTAATTTTTTTAGAAACTTAAATTTTGAAGAGTATGATGACTGGTTAACTTTTGTTTGGTATCAAAATAATCTTGGTACCAAACCCCCTGTTGTTAATAATGGACCAAGTTCAGAACTTAGATATCAACCTGTACAAACCAAACCTAAAAAGGATAAAAAAAAGAAAGATAAAAAAAATAAAAAAGATAAAAAAAGAAATAAAAGAGATTAAAATATAATTTTTTATTAAATTTTATTATATAAAATATAATTATATAATGAATACTAAAACTAAATCATATTATGATTTATATATCAAATACAAAACCAAATATATAAAATTAAAAGAAATCCAAAATGGAGGAGCTGAAGAATTTAAAGAAGATGAAGTGTTAAGTATTGAAAATACTACTACAGGATCATGTTGGAATATTGCTAGTCAAATTATATTACTCCATGGAGATAGTACAAGAGATTTATTCCATGAAAATGCAGAAAAAGATTGTCCTGAAATTTATGTAGAATCAAAAGATTTATTAAAACAACTATTACCATTTAATTTAATTGATCATGATGGAGAAATAAGACCTGATATTATCCCTCATATTTATGAGTTTATTAATATAGTTAAAGACAGAATTAGAATAACAAGAACACATATTAAAACAGAATCATCAAGATGTGAAACTGCATTTGCAAATGCATATTTTAGGATTTTTGATAAAAGACAATTAAGAACAGGGGTTTATGGTGGTGATGTGTCTGGTTCTGATGTATTTTTTTTACTCAATCTTTTATCAATATTATTCTTAAAAAAATTTATAAGATTTACTTTTTATAATTTAGAAGGTCCTATTGATATTGATTTAGCTAATAGTTCAATGGGTAGTATTATTAATAAAAAATTACATGGAGTAGGAGATGAGTCTGGACATGTAATGGGTTTTTATAAATATTTTGACTGTCCTAAATTTGTTGATAACGATATTATTATGAATTTTAATTGGATAAATTATTTTACAATGTTTAATGCAAATTATTCTCAAGGTTATAATATGTATTTTGATCAGGGAAGTTTATCACAACCTTTTCTTAATAATTCAACCAATAATAAATTATACAATGATGAACTAGAATGTAGAGGAAAAACTACTGGTAAAAATTTACCAAGACCAAATTCTGCACAAATTGGTTCAATAACATTGTTACATGATATTATTATTGAGGCTGTAAATACTGAAGAAATTAATAAATTTAAAAATGAACATATGAGATATTATTTTTTCTATTTCTTACTAAATCATCGAGAATTATTTGTTAGATTTATTGTGGAAAATGGTTTACTCAATTCAAAGATTGTTGATTGGGATGGAGAAGAAAAATACATATTATTTATTTTAATTGGAATAAGCGATACTAGAGATTTAATAATAGAATTGTTATCACATAATCCAAATATAAATATTATTAGTAATAACGGAAATTCTTTACTTATGGTATCAATATTAATGAATGAACCCGGACACGTGATTTTTGATGAGATTATAAGAATAATGAGACAATCTGGTTCTGATATTAATTCAATTATTAATCATCAAGACTCAAATGGATTAAATGCTATTGATTGTGCTTTATCTGATAAAATTACAGACAACTATTACCTAAATAAATTAATGGATTTTACACCAATGATAACTATTACACCAAGAAATTTTATTTTAGCATTAGGCAAAAAAAGAGAATATGCTATCCAAATGTTAAGAGATAATATTACTTTAATCAATTCAGTTTATGAAAAGTATCATGCTTTGAAATTAATGGTTGATAATAAGATGGTTGATGTTGTTGATGTTATTTGTGAAATAAATCCACAAATATTCAAAGAAAATATTGAAATAATTCAAACGTATTCTTGGAGTAAACCAGAAATCATTCAATATCCTGCTTATATCTATGCGTATTTATATGATAGAGTAGAAATGTCACTAAGGATGTTAAAGTGTTTACCAGAATTAATTAATCTTAATGACAAATGGGGTATGAATTTAATAGATTATATATTAATCAATGATAAATACCATACATATATACCTGAAATACTTAATTATATAAAAGATTTAAACCCAAATAAACCAATTCAAGGTTCTGAAAGTTTATTAATGTTTTCAATTAGAAATAAAATTGATGTTGTAACAAATAAAATACTTGAAACCCCAGAGAAAATTGATTTGAATATAACCTATGGGAATGATAATTTGTTAATATATGCTAAAAATGCTAATAATTTTGATTTATTTTCAAGATTAACTAGTTTTTATCCTGATGGTTCACCAATAATTTTTAAAACACTAGAATATTTTTTTAGTACATCATCTAGAATTCCTGATGAATATTATAATCAAATATTAAATAAATTAGAAGGCAAAAATCCAGTTGATATCATACCGTTTTTGACAAATGCTAGTAAACAATTATTTACAAGTTACTATTTAAAAAATAAGGAAAAAATACCAACTGATGTAAATGTATTAAATCTTATATTAGAATATATTTATAATAATGTTCAAGAAATGTATTTATATTTAACTAAAGAACAACATATTCAACCAAATGTTAAAACATTATTTTTAGCAATGAGAAATTATAAACTTTCATTTGAAATTGTCAAGGAACTATTAGATAGTGCTGTAGCTAAAGGATTTGATATTAATATGCAAGATGAAAATGGAGATACACTTTTAATAATTGCAACTAGATTAAGAAATAGTCCCGACAGAGTTGATATAATTTTACAACATGACCCAGATTTAAATATTAAAAATAATAAAGGTCAAAATGCGATGAATATGTTAGGTATGGATTATTCATCTCCTACATATAAATTACTTAGCGGATTTTTACCACCAGAATATAGAAATGCTAATAAATTGTATGAAGAATTAAACAAATCTCAAGTTGATATGAGAGAAATTAAAAGATTAATGTGTAGTCCTAAATTATCATTTTCTCCTAGAGAAAATGAATATGACAGAAATAATAAAATAAATCAAGTTTTCCAACAAACTTTTGCAAAATGTGATATTAATATTGTTGAAAAAATGATGACTCTTATGTATAGTTCAGAATATGTTTCTGTTGATCATTATATTGAAACTGGTATATTTATGAGAAATAAAATTGATAATGTTACTTATTTTGGAATCAATCATTTAATTAAAAAATATATTGAAAAAAATAGCGATATTTCTATATATTTTTTACTTGATAAACTAATTAACAATTGGACTAATTTTCATGATGTAATAATTGATATTATTGAAAAAAGACCAGGAATTTTAAATTATACTATTAATGGTGATTATTATCGTAATGACAAAAACACACTTTTAATTAAAATACTAGAAAATCCAATAATTACTAATAAAACAGAAATTTTTACAGAATTATTAAAATTTAATCCAGATCTATCAATTAAAAATAAAGCTGGAAATTCTATTTTATTTGCATGTATTGATACAACTGAAAATGAAGTTTACGACATGTTACTTAATAAAGTACCTAATCTAAATACTTTAGTAAATTCTCAAGGAAATACTTTATTACATGAAGCAATTGAAAAAAATAAGATTGAACTTATGCGAAAAATTTTATCAATTAATCCAGAAATTATCAATGTTCCTAATCCAAGAAATGGTATATATCCATTTATGCTAGCTTTAAATTCAAATTATGATATTGCTTTGGAACTTATTAGAAATTATACACCAAATTTAATGATAACCTCTTATCAACTTAGTCCTCTAATACTAACCCTTATTTTTTATAAAAAAGGAAATACACAATACGGAGATATTATCACAGAATTAATGACACGTGATATCGATGTGCAAGTAGTAGATTCTAAAGGAAATAATGCATTTGATTATGCTATTGAACTTAAAGCTTCAAAATTAGCTATAGCTATCTTGGGTAAAATTAATTCACTAACACTACAAGAAAAACAAAAATATTTAAGAAAACTAAGTCAATCTTTATTTAAACCAGAAAAAATAAATGAAATAACTATTATTATTAATTCTAAATAAAAATTTTATCTGTAAATAATATCTTAGTACTTGCAAAAATAATGTATAAAAATTGATTTTTATATATTATTGAATTGATAATTTAATTAATAATCTAATAATATATTCACTATATAAAATGGAAATTACAGGAATTACCAATAAAAGGAAGAAACCAGATATTCTAAGCTCTGATTCTGAAGATGAATCTTTATCCTGTAAACCAGTTCTAAAGGAAGCAAGAAAATTTACAGATGAAGAATTATTACAACATTTTAGAAGAAATCCTGTACTCAAGAAAGAAAAAAGATTTTGTATTTTCTCATTATGTAACAAGCAAGCATCATTTGGACCTAAAGGAGGAGCAAGATATAGATGCAAAACTCACAAGTTATCAACAGATGTAAATAATAGAATTAAAAAATGCGTTATAGATGGATGCGAGATTAGTGCATCTTTTGGTCCAGTAGATGGACCAAAAGTATTTAGATGCCGTAAACATAGATTACAATCTGATATAAATAAGACTAATGCAATATGTTCTCATCCAAAATGTAAAAAAACTGCATCATTTGGTCCTACCGATGGTGTTGATGCAGGAAAAAAAATTACTTGTGAAGATCATAAATTACCAAGTTATATTAACAATAAGAAAAATACCAAAAACACAGAGTAATATGTAAAAAAATTGATTTAATATCTTTATGTATTCTTTAATCAATAATAACTATACATATATATAAAATGTCATTCTTTGCTCACATTAAAAACAATCAAGAAGGTATTCCTACCTGGTTAGAATTTGTTACAGATAGTCTAATTGAAAAGATTCATCCTCTAATCCCTGGAGAAAGTGAACAAAATTATAGTATGAGAATTGCGAAAACCTATATTTATATCCCTCTCTCAAGTATTTCTAGTAGTGTTAAATTTAATATTTGGCTAAAAAATTATTTAATTAGTAAAGGATTTACTGTAAATACAGGAGTAACCGATTACGAGCATGAAAAGTCATATGATGAAGCTCGTATGGCTTTGTTTCATCGAAGGGACTGGGTTTATGTTGATATGTCTAATCAAGTTCTAACAAAATATATTATGAATGTTCATGGAGAAATTTACAGCAGTAAGCCAATTAAATTTTATGATATTGATATTTTTATGTGTTCAGATGATGGAACACCTCCATTCAAAGCATCATTTGATTCACATTCAATTAACTGGATTATTGAGGCTGCAGATAGTAATGAGCAAAAAAAAAGAACAGTAGAAAATTCTGTTTCTCAAATACAAACTCAACTTGGTGAATCATCTTTACCTTCTGTTCCATGTTAAATTAAACTATTTTTCTAATTAAACTTTATATATATGTTATGAAATAATTTATTTTTTAGGTCTACCAATCTTTTTTTTAACAGGAAAAATATTAGTATTAATGTTTTCAAAGCATTCATTCTCAATCAAAAGTAATTTATTATTATTTATTTCATTTGATATTTTATTAAAATTATCAATAACATCTTTTTTTATGTTTGTTAACCAGAACATTAAATCACTACCATATTTTTCTTGAAGACTATTAACTCTTTCTATAAATTTTTTATCATCCTTTTTTTCTTCATCATATTCATCATATAACATATCAAAATATTTTTTTACTCTAGTTTCAAAATCTTTAATTACTTTCTCATCATTTATTAAATCCAAATTAATATTGTAAAGAGTTCTAATTCTTTCTTTCATGACCTCTAAAACTTCACCTAAACAAGTTAAAACCCATCTTTCACCATTCCAAATCATAGCTTTTTTTCTACTATAATCTGCAACATAAACAGTTTTATTTACTGAATGATTATTATAAATTAATTTAGCAGTTTCTAAAAAAATTGCTACCCCTTGATAATTTTTTACTTTTAGAAATTCTTTATGAGTTATTTTTGATAGGTCTTCTTTTCCAAATCTAGATAATTTCTCACTAGGAATTATAATATTATTATTATTAACATTTCCATAATTATTATTTATAACTGTGGCTGATTTATTTGATAATTCTTTTATAGTCCTAGTTAAATCTAATAATTGATTTTTTAGCTCATTTATTTCTTTATTTTGGTACAATAATTGATTATTTAATAAATCCTTTTCTTTAGCAATCCTTTCTTTATCTACTCTTTCTTTTTCAAGGAGTAATTCAAATATATTTTTTTTATTGTCATCATCCTCTTTTTTAATTTTACAATTATTTTTAATGTGTTTATTTAGATTAAAACCAGTAGAAAAAATTTTACCACAATAACAACATTCATGTTCTATATTAGTTTCTTTGTCTTCTTGTTTATATTTTATATTTTGGAATATTTCGGAATGTTCTGGAATATTTTTAAATTTTTGCGATATTGGTATACAAGGATTCTTTTTATTTTCTGTATGATAATCATAGTTAGATTTTCTGTTGAATTGTTTACCACAAGTTTGACACATATAATTGACCATTATTGTACTTTTTATATATTAAAATTACAAAAAATTTAAATTAATTTATATTATTTTTTATGTCATTTTATGTTAATTTATGTTATCTTATGTCGTTTTATGTTAATAATTTTGCAGTTATACTTTTTGGCCTATTTTTTCATACTTTTTATTTTTTAGATTCGTCCTCTTCTTTACTTTTTTCTTTAAAAATATAAATTAATTAATTATTTGTGTGTGTGTTGAAAATTGAATGGTCAAAAAGTAATATTGAAAACCAAAATTTTTCCTAGTCTATGTAAAAAAATAAATAATTTTGCTGTTATACTTTAACAAATTATACTTGAAACAAGACCATTAATATAAAAAATAATTATAAATTATCGTGTGGACTAGATGATTATTTATAATTATTTTAAATTCTTGTTTTTACAATATTTTTTTACAAGATTAACATATTTTTTCTTTTTTTCAATATCAAGCTCCTGCCAGAATCCAGCAAAATTATGTCTTAATAACGTTAATTTTTCTTCGTTTTGATGATTAAAAACACCATCAAAAAATTCAGATAAAAAATCTATTGCATCCACAGTTTGCGAATATCTTATAAGGTTGTCTAATTGGATTATTTCTTCCATTCTAATATACTATTAAATTTAATAATTTAATCAGTTATAAATATAAAAAATCAATTTTTCAATTCCATTATTCCATCAACCAGTTAACAAAGGCATTAGCGTCAGGTTCTCTTCCCATAAAATCTCTTAACACTTGAAGCCCAGATTTAGCACCTCCAACTGCTAATACTTTATCTCTAAGATTTTTACCTAACTCTTTGTCAAGATATCTATCCTTGAAAAAAGAAAACAAATCCACTGCATATACTAAAGACCATTGATATCCATAATATTGTGAATCATATCCATACATATGTCCCCAATTTGCTAACATATTGCAACTAGGATCTAATTCATAACCAAATAAATTTTTAATCATATCATTAAAAAAAGCCCAAGTATCTTCAGGAGGGTTTTCAGAGTGAATTGCTGAATCTAATAAACCATAAGCAACTTGTCTTGAATTAAATATACCTTGCATAACTTTAGATTGAGCATTTAATTTTGAAACCAATTCATCAGTAACTTCGCTAATCTTATCTTGAGTAACTAATCTTTGTAATGGTTCTTTACAATAACACCAGCGCTCAAACATTTGACTTGGTGTTTCAACAAAATCTCGTTGACAAGCAGTTCCTGCTAAGCTGGATATAGTATTAGTAGATACCATATTATGCATTAGATGACCAAATTCATGAAAAAAAGTAACAACGTTATCAAATTCAACATTTAATTCAGGATCAAAATTACACACAATAGCAGATACAGGTAAATTATATTCGGATTTTCTAATTAATGTAAACATTGCCGCATGTGAATATTTTCCATCTCTAGGAAATAAGTCTAGATAAAAATAACCCATAGGTTGTTCAGGATTTGAAACATCTGATACCATAAATAATTTTACAAGAGGTGCATAAAGAGCATTTGGATACATTGCAGTTACTTCAGTAAAAACTAAACCTAATAGTTCTTGGTAAATTGAAAAAATACCATTGGTTACGGATTCAATTGTAAATAATTTTGCAAGTTCTCTTTGGTCTAGATTTGTAACTTTTTCAGTGTAAATTCTCGTATAATATGAAACATCCCATGGTTTCAAATCAGTGATACCATCAAGCTTGTTTGCTAAATCTCTAAGTTTTTCTAAATCTGATACAAGGAGTGGCTTAAGTTTATCCATTAGTCCAGATAAAAATGTATTAACAATTTGTGAATTAGAAGCCATATTTTCTTGTAACTTGTAATCAGTATGGGAAACAAATCCAAAAATATTAGCTCTTTCTTTTCTTAGCTTGATAGTGTCTAAAATAATTTCAATGTTACAATCATTACATCTAGAACCATAAGCAATACTCATTTTTTTCCTAGTATCACGAACTTTACAATATTCCATAATAGGAATATAGTCAGGGTATTGTAATTTAATTGTATAACTATTATTGGATTCATCAAATCTTGAACTCATCCAATCTTCATCCATACCATCTAAATCTTCTTTTGACAAATAAAAGGTAGTTTTTTCTTCAGAAATATTTTGTCCATATTTGGAAGAATGAGTACCCATTTGTTTATTAATTTCCTTAACTCTTTCATATTTTTCATCAGGTAAATTTAAACCAAGATTACAATAACCTTTGTATGCTTTTTCAACAAATGTATTTTGTTCTTGAGTCAGACAATTTTTTTCTTGTTGATATTGATTTTGATAATAATGTGAAATAACTTTGAATACATCTCGTCTCATGCTTTGTTCTACAATAAAGCTTCTGTTTTTTTGTTCTAATTCTACAGATTTGTCTCTAATTGCTTTTTCAGGATGTAATTGGTCTAAATCAAGCAAAACATCTTCTAATGCTGTTTCGGCATCTTTTTTAAATCCATCAGCAAAACATACTTGATAACTTAAATTATCCAAATCAAGCGATGCTATTGTGTCATTATATTTTTGTATATCTTCTAGTTGTTTTGAAGCTATTTGTTCTAATAGTTCAACAGTAATTTTACTAAATTCAGGTAAGTGATTCATAAGAAAATACGTATAGATATATTATTTTCTTATTATTTATTTAACCTATTTTATTTTATAATTTGTTTTCTAGTAATTTTTTAAGTTCAAAATATTTTGCTTTATATTTAAGATATTTATTTTTATAACTTGAATTCATTCCTCCAAATACCAAGTGACTTGCATTGGTTATACGGTCTGTACAATAAGGACATCTTTTAGGTATAGTCAAACTATCATAACATACATTACAAATTGTATCACCACAAGGCTCTAATACTATATTCCTTGCTCTTATTCTACAAATAGGACAATTTATCTTATCCTTGATTTCTTGTAAAAATTCTGTAGGCTCTGTACCAGTTGGTATAGATACTGGTTCATTTATTAAGATTTTACCTTGAATTTCAGGAGATTCTGGGACTGAATCTTCTGGACCTGCTTTTCCTGGACCTGCTTTTCCTGGACCTGCTTTTTTCGGACCTGCTTTTTGTGCACTTGGTTTTTGTGCACTTGGTTTACCTTTTTTACCTGATTTACTAGATTGAGCTTGAGCTTTTCTTTCTTCTTCTAATTCCAACATTCTTAAAAATTCTTCATTATATTCAAAAGCTGCGGGACTAGCGGCAGCTGCAGCAGCGGCAGCTTCTTCACCTCTTACTCTACTTCTTAAACCAACTGGTTCAGATAATGCAACAAGTCTTTCTTGTTGTTCTGGAATTGGTGGTTCCAATCTAATATAAGTAAATTTGTTGGATAAATTTCTACAAAAAGGACACTCCTTTTTTCCTTCACCATCACCTATTTTAAATTGTAAAACTGTATTATAACATATTTTACATAGAATATGACCACATGGTAAAGATATATTTGAAATTTTATCTTGACATAATCTACAAATTATTCTGTCTGCTTGTGTTCTTGTATATTCATCTTCTCCTATTGGTGTATCTAATGGATAAGCTGAGGGTGGTCCAGTTCTAGGAGGAATTCGAGGGACTGGAGGGATTGGACGGCTTGGAGGAGTTGAAGAAGTTGGAGGAACTTGAGGCATTAGAGTTTGTAAAAGTGATTGTCTTAATCTTTCTGGACCTAAAACTAATTCTTCCATTCCTATTCTTCTATTATAATCTTCTGGACTTGCAGATAAGCCTTTAGGAATATCTTGAATACCAGAATATTTAAGACCCCAATATACTAATTTACCATTTTGCAACAAAACTAATGAACCGATAAAACCAGCTTGAATTTCTCTAGCATTTAATACTCTTTCAGGTTTTGGAATTTCTCCCTTAATTTTTCTTTGTTCTAAACCTGTTGATCTTAAAATTCTACCCCATTGAACTACAGATGAATCATCTTGTATTATCATAGCATGAGAAGGACTATTTGATATATCGATTACATGACCTTGTATTTCTGGTGGTATAGTATTATGGGTATTTTGTGTAAGAAAATCAAATTGGTTTTCTACTACTTGAGCTTGTAATAAACGGGGTTGTCCAGATTCTCCTATAGTTTGAATTTGTTCTTGAGCTAAATGTCCACGTCTAGGCTCAAATCCAAAACCTACAAGATGATGATTACTTCTTAATATAAATGAAGAAGGAAAACTTGATGATATCTTTAAACCATCAGAAATTTGCGGAGTATTAATACCAACTCTTGCTGGATAAGTTACTGAATTATTTCTATGTAAACAAATTAAAAGCATATCATTACCAACTATTTGAGTAACATTAGTTTCACGAGGTATTGCTTGTCTTATAAGCATATTAATTAATTGATTAGTACTAGTAACAGTTTCATCAGCCAAAATAAAATGTGAATAACCGTCACCAGCTTCAATATTAACTATTTGTCCTTGGAATTCTTCAGGTATAGTACATTGATATAATGTATTTCTACCCCAAGCTATAACACGACCACCTTGTGGACCTCTACCTCCTCTTCTACTTGATGCTCTTTCAGGAAATAGTAATGCTAATGTATGTCCGTTTCCAGCAGATACTTGTCTTATAATATGTTTTACACCAGCAATCATAATTTCAGGACTATTTAATATTTCAGGTACATTACATTCACCATCTGAATTGTCTCCCCAACATCTTATAGGTCTATTCGGATCATCAACTAAAGCAATCGCGTGTGTAAATTTAAATGATATTTGAATAACACGAACCATATATAATTAATATATATATAATTTATACTAAAAAGAAAAATTATTTTTTATCCAATATATTTTTTAATTGTAAATATTTACTTTTGTATTTGAGATATTTTTCTTTATAAGTTTCTTTAGAACCACCTAAAACTAATGAATAAACATCGGTAGTTCTAGTATTACAAATGGGACATTTTTTGGGTGGTCTAGTACTTTCAAAACAAGTATTACAAATTGTATGATGACAAGGCATTAAGATAATATTTCTTAAATTTGCAGGATGTCTTCCATAAGTTGTACATGCTGGACAATCAATTTTATATTTTAATTCACTTACTGCAGGATTACCATGTAATTCATCTGGTAATTGAATTGGTTCAGGTCTATGTGTTCTTGAAACAAACTCATGTAATACTGGTAATTGAGTTTGAGCTGAAGTTTCAGAAGATAAAGAAGCAGCTGCAGCAGCTACAGGTTTTTTAGAATCCTTACTTTTAGGTTTTTCTACTGGTTTTACCATTTGTTTTCCTTGGGTTTGAGCTAGCGCTAAAGCCATTAAATCCCCTGGTCTAGATTCTCCTGGAACTAATTGACTTCTTAATTGTCCAAAAACTGATTGTCCAGGTCTTGATTGTCCAGTTCTTCTATAAGATTCATATGAAGGAGGGGGGACTGAAGAACCAGCTGCTGCAGCAGCTCTTAAACCAGTAGTTTCATCATAATCATTAATAGAAAATACAACAGCATCATGAAAATTATATCTTTGACGACATACATAACAATCAAAATTAATACCAGCTTTAGTTTGTGTTTCAAAACATGCTTGACAAATATTATGTCCACAAGGCAAACGAACATTTACAAAATTAGTCAAACAAATTGGACATTCTAGTCTTGTTTGAAGATTTTGAATAAAAGGATTACGTTCAAGTTCTGGAACTTCTACATCTTCAGGTTCCCTATATTTTGCAGGACCTTTACCAACTTCATTAGTAGAATCTTTTTCAGCTGTTCCTGCTGGTCCGGCTTTTCTTGCAGCCTTTTCAGAGGCTTTTCTTTTTTTCTCTTCTTGAGCTTTCTTTTTAGCCTGAGTTTTTTGTTCTTCTTCTAAAAAAATTTCTTCCATTGCAAGTCTAGCTCTTTCTTCATCACTAGTAGTATAATCTTCAGGTAATGCAGCTAAATCTTCAGGTATCATGTGAACATTAGCAGATTCATTTGTAATACCCCAATAAAGTAATTTACCATTTTGTAATAAAACAAATGAACCAATTTCACATGCTTGAACTTGTTTAGCATTAAAAATAACTGGAGGCTTGTTTCTAAAAGATGGTCTAACTTGACCTCTACGTTCTACTCCAACTTCCATCATACTTGATAAAATATTACCCCATTCTGCTACATTTCCATTATCTAATCTTACCAATACATGAGTATTTGAACATGATACTTCTTCTACATGATCTTGTATAGCTGGAGGAATATTTGTTAATTTAGTAGAATGTGTACTTAATATGCGTTGTCGTAAAGGATCATGCTGATCTAGAATTTTTTCATAACAAGTAAGTCTTTTATTTCTTGTACGTCCAAAAACTTCTAATTGATTTACAGAAATTTGTGTTATAAAGTCAATATGTATAGATGTACCATCTCCTGTATCAATCACCGTTCTTAATTCTGTACTATCAGTAGCTTGTTTTTTTTTAGATTTACCTGATTTACCTTTCTTACCTGATTTACTAGTTAAAGTTAGACTTGAAGATTCTGCACTGTTACCATCATCTTGAATAGCTTTTCTTCCAACACCTTGCCTTGCAACAGTTTCTCCTACAGCATCTACTTTGTCTTTTAGTGCTCTTGCAAAATCAGTTTTAGATCTTTTAAGCAAGTCAGTAAGACTACCTTGTCCATCTACTTCTACTTCTAAAACATTAGTTATAGGAGCTCCTGAAGTTTCTTCTAATGGAGCAACTTCCCATCCAATATTATGTATACCACCATCTCTATTTAATGCAGTTATAGTATTAGGAGGACCAGTTACAGTTACAATATCAGTAAGTCGAGATGCGTCAAACCATTGAGATGGTAATGATAGTCTAACTCTACCTCCTCTTAGAATAAAAGCAGAGTATCCTTCTTCTGCCTCAATATTAACAATTGTACCTTGTATTTCTTTAGGTACATTACATTCTCCATTACGATTATAACCCCAAGCTAATACTTGTCCATTGTCTAATAGTGCTAAAGTATGTCCTGAACTAGCACTAACTTTGACGACACGTCTACTTCTTGGAATAGGAGGTACATTACATTGTCCTGAGTCATTATTACCCCAACATCTTATTGTACCATCATCCAACAATGCTACAACATGTCTATCTTTACATGAAAATTGAATAACTTTAGTCATTAATATATATATTATAGAAATATATTATATTAAACTTTTTATAAAAAATTGATTTTTATAAGTATATGTACTCTTTTTATATAATTATATATAAAACTGAAACAAAAAGTTTAAGTTTACAATGTCAAGAATATCCAATAGACAACATGGTTTTTTATTGAGAATTATATCAAAAATTATGGAACCAGAGACATTTACATTTAGAGATGTAGAAACTTTAGAAGAGTTTCTCTTAATATTACAAGATGATACTCATTGGTATAATAAAATCACAAGACTAGCACATGAATCATATTTTATTGCTGTTAAAATACCTCAATATAAATATTGTAGATTTGGGGGTTTAATCTACAATCCTGGAACAGAACCTACTGACTTGGAATTATGGAATTATACTAATCCTGATTACAAAATCAAAATGGAATCTTTACTACATTTTAGATTAACAGAACACAATTTTCCAGATATAATTACAAAACTAAATCAAGTTATTCCTAGATTTAGAAGAAGATTTAATCAAGTTAATCGTACTGTATTTATAAATCCTTCAAATGAAGAATATAGACGAGTTGTACAAGAACATAGGGACAGAGAACTTGCTGAAAGAATCAGAGTTAGAGAAATGGTTGGATTTGTAAATCAAGATTTACAACAGGCTGAAGAAGTACAAGCAGAACCAAGACCATTTCTTATTATTACTTTGAATCAAGATTTAGTCTTGCCCTTGGATACCCAATGTACTATTTGTATGGAAAATCTTGTTCAAGGAAAAACTAATTGTGAACACTTTTTTTGTTTGAGTTGTATAGAAACTTGTTGTCATAGGTATAATCATAGTAGTTGTCCAATGTGTCGAACCGAATTAACAAATTTCTTTGTTCGAAGAAGTTGAATTCAAACCCAAACCTGATTTTGTCTAATTTGTTTTATAAATATATGCATAAACAAATCACAATCAATACTATAACCATACAGATTAAAAATCTAATCGCATTGTACTTTAATAGACTAGTATTACTTGATTTTTTAACAAGGAGAATTTTTGTATCTGATGAATTAGCTTGTTCTGAACTGTTGTTTTCATTAGATTCATCTGATTCCTTAGTTTTATAACTATTCTTTGTATAACTGTCATGTTTTGATAAACTTTCTAAATCTGTAAATGATTTATCATTAATTATAATAGGACTCTCGTCCACATAGATTTTTCTTTTTAAATTAAATGGATATACGTTTGGTATATACATTTTAAGTATTTCTCCTTTTAAGATATTATATATTAAAAATCCACATAATAATATAAATATCAATTTTTTATTAAAAAGACTTAAAGCCTAAAATTAATATATAATCATAGTAAATTAAATATATAAGAAATTATATATTTATTATAATTAGATTGTTATTCTATAACAATTTTTGTTGTTAATTTTAACAACAAAAAATTAGTTTTACAAAAAATTGAATATTTAATACCTCTGAAAATCCATTAATGAATTTTAATTATAAATGGATGGATGGGGTTCCCGCCACTCCATTAACCCTGCCCTCAGGTTCTGTTTCTCTTTTAGGTCACAGTGATACCGGTGTGGCGGGGGCCCCTGTGCTGGAATGCCAGGGAGAAAGTGTTCAGGCAGCTGCGTCTGCGAAAGGTAAATCTAAGGCTTCTAACCCCCAAAAATCCCGATTAACCAAAAAACAAACCAAGGTTGACACGCGTGCATTGTCGGCTTATTCGCCCCGTCCTGCTAAGTCCACTGGTGTAAGTGTGGGTACTGGTACAAGTGCAGAGAATGCGCTTGAGGTCGTGGGTATGGTAGAGTTTGCGGTAAAGGGTGAGGATAAGGGTAACCCAGTAATCAAGTCATGTCCAGGTCCAAATACCCCTGGTGCAGGCGATGATTCTGGGTTTAATCTAGGTCCGAGTCAGTATGAGAGTCTGTGTGAGAGTGTTCTTTCTAGCGCAGCGTTGAGTGCTGCTGCTGGTTTATCTGCTGCTGGTTGTACTGCTAGTTGTGTTTCCAGTGGTTCTTCTGCTGATTGTGCTCCTGGTTGTACTTCCGGTAGTTCTTGTGCTGGTACAGGTTGTGGTACCGGTTCTTGTGCCGCTTTTGGTGCTGATGTGTGTGTAGATAAGGATACGGGTGCTGACTCGGGTGTAGGTTCAAGTACTGTTTCGGGTGGAAGTGCTGGTGTAAAAATCAGTCTAACTACCCAGGACAAAGCAAAGATCCAAGCCTTTGTAGCAAAGCATAAACCCAAGCCTAAACAACTCATCACTACCTTTGTAAATTATTTAGCTGTACTATACGAGTATGTTATGCTCAAGAGGATGGGTACTGCTCACTGTCAAGATAAGGCTGCCAAGCTGTACGAAAAACTTGGTCAGTGCGAGTGGTTCTATCGCTCGATGGGTCGACCCTCAGACTACCACTCAACGGTGAGGGATGGAACCTACGATGTGGAAGGGGCTATATTGGGTAACATAAGAGCAACGGAGTGGAAAACTGCCGAGAGAAGAGAGTGGGCTGCTATACAGAGGAGTCATAAACAGGCTAAGTCCGGAGCTGAGCGTGCGAGAGAAGCTAGAGAGCGTCAAGAGCAAGCCAATCTTACAGCCAAGGTAGGTCGAGTTATGGAGGTAACAAGATGGTCTAATGGAGAACAGACTGTCAGCCAGTGGGCTATTTTTGATGCACTGGATAAAACTGGAGCTTCCGGTGTAAATTTCACTTAAAATGTTTTCATAATAAACTAGCGCCCCTCAAAAACAGTATCGTTTGTGTTTTAATTTTGTCTACTTAGTAATCGATATTTGTTTATTTTCTTCATGTAATATTTCTATAACATAAATTATACTATTTTATATAATTTTTTCAAGTTAAAATATTTAGATTTGTATTTTAGATATTTGGACTGATAGTCAATATTTTTTTTATTAATTCCACCTCCAAATACAAAAGGATAATATGATGTAATTTTTTCTAAACAATGAGGACATCTTTTAGGTTCAGATAGCTGTTCATAACAAACATTACATATAGTATCATTACAAGGTTTCAGTATTATATTTCTAGTTCTAATTTTACATTTAGGACAGTTAACTTCACTAATTAATTTATTTGTATAAGGAGAAATTTTCTGTTCAGAAACTGGGATTTCAATATTATTTATTCTTGGAGATGAGACATTTGTTGTATTAGTTGCATTAGTTACATTAGTTACATTAGTTAAATTATTTGTAATTTCTTCATCATTCTGAATTATTTTTTGGGTAAAATAATCTTCCAATAAATGTGGAGCAGGTTCATCTAATCTTAAATAATTAAAGTCTGTTGGTACCTGATTACAGACCCCACAATGTACTGGTATTTTCTTTTTTTTATAAGTGTCATAACAACTTTCACACATTACATGACCACAAGGTATTAGTGATATATTTACTTTGTTAGTTAAACATATTGGACAAGTAATACGTCTAGTTAATTCTTGACCAAATCTATCAAGTCCTGTTGGTTCAATAATTTCTTCTGTTAGAGGATTTTCTGGTCTTGGTGGAATTATTTGTATAAGGTTATCAAGTATTCCAGCTTTTATTTTCTGTTCATTTATTTCTTGTATAATTAATGGATCCATTCTTCTTTCATAATCTTCAGGTACAGCTCTAAGTTCCTCAGGAATATTTTGTATACCATATCCTGGTATACCCCAATACAATAATTTACCATTGAATAGAAGTACAAAAGTACCAAGTATTGATGTTTGAATATATTTTGCATTTAAGACAATGGGTGGTTTTGGAATATTAGCCTTTGTATTTTTTCCTACATTAAAATCTGGTATTCTAACATATTTACCCCATTCAGCTACTGAAGTATCATCTAATATTACTACCACATGTGAAGGAGTAGTTGACACTTGTACAACATGTCCTTGAATTCCTGGAGGAACTGTCAAGTCTTTAACTAAATTACTTATACTACTATTATCTAATATTTGATATAATATAGAATCAGAATCTACAACAATTTTTTTACCACCCCTTGATAATAAAACAGTTGTTAAGTATGACAAGGAAAATTGTTCTACATTATTATATTCATGATGAAAATGTGGATTAGAACGATACATTTTTCCAAATCTACCATCTTTAAATAAAACTTTAGAAGTATCTTTATTACCATTAATGTATTTGACATTTTCTAGTGGAATAACAGGATTATTAGGAATATTACTTTTCACATAAATATGTCTGGTGTGATTTGTTCTAACTTCATTTGTAGTTGGTTTATTTATATTAGCAGTTTTACCTTTAGTTTTTTTTGAAACACTTTTTTGCGTAGTTTCTTCTTTTACAATTCTTTCTAAAGCAATTTGAGGATCATAATAAAAAAAACAAATTCCATCATCTCCTGCTTCGATATCTACAATTGTTCCTTGAATATCTTCAGGAATATCAATTATACCACTAGGATTTTTTTTCTTATTTCCCCATCCAATAGCTGTATTGTCTTCTAATAGTGCTAATGAAATACCATTACCAGAAGCAACTTTTACTACTTTTCTACCTATAATTCTTGAATTAGGTATTGTACACTCTCCATCTGAATTATCACCCCAACATCTAATTGTACCATCGCTTAACAAAGCAATTATATGACTAAATTTTGATGATATCTGAATGATACTTGTCATTATTCTATATATATTATATAATTATTTTTTATAAAAATCTTGTGTAAGATAGTATTTATACTTTTCCGACAATAAATTCTTTCATTGCAAAAATATTACTATGGAAATTTGTAACTAACCTATATAGAAGCGGATGTTCAGCAAATTCTCCAGTTCTAATCATTTCTTCTAATTCAATCATATTATACACTAAACTATCTGCTACAACAATAGTTGATTTGGAAATCAAGTCTAACATGTTTGTATAGTGAGATGCTCCAAAGTATAACACTACCATATTAATTTCTTCTTCAACCACTTGTTTTTCAATATTCCTAATTATGGAAACATCACGGATACTTCTTAATCTTTCTTTTATAATAGGATATAAAGATTCTCTCTCTTCACTAGTTTTCGATAATAAACTTTCAAAAACATCAAGATATATATCAATAAATAATGTATCAACAAATGGTCTATACAAGGTAATAAAATCGGTAATCAGAGTATTATAAACTCTTTCATAAAATTCATAGTCACTCTGAACAAGTTCTTCTTTTAGTATTGTTTTAATCATAAGACCTAAGGAAAATTTCTGTTTTTTAGTAATTATATCGTGTAAACTTGTTCCAAATATTGTGTTCAAGTAATATTTTTCATCAATCTCCATTCCATATTGATAATCAAATTTGGGCATACTTTCTTTTTTATATATACTACTATCAAATAAGACAAGTAATTCAATTAATCCTGAAATATAATACATTGCTTTAGAGCCTCTAAGACTTTTATCATTAATATCAAATTCTTGTAGAATTCTAAAATTGTCTTTATGAATCCCTAATTCTGATAATTTCCTCATTATACTGTCATTTCTTAAATTATAACAGGATCCTTCATTAATAAATAGGGTTTTTTTACTTGTATCCCTTTGATATACTGATAGTAACCTTTCATATATTTCTTCTTCTATAGGGTCATGTAACATTTTAGCCATACCACAAAATCTTGACACATCGTTTTCATGGTACTCGCCAATAAATATAATTGGTACTTTTTCTTCGCTCATTTTATAGTTTTAGTCTAGTTCAGTCCAGTAGATTATTATATATAATTATTATGTATTACACTGTTATAATATTAAAAATATCAATTTTTATTAAATTATATAAATAACAACTAAATATAAAATAACTTGTAAATAAATAAAAACTTAACAATTATTTGAAAGAAACTATATACATTAAAAAATTACGAATCTAATAATCAAATCCAGCATCAGCCATGACTTGTGATACTCCTGTGATTGATGTAGCACTATACTCTCTTCCAAGTGCGGTATGTTGATAAAGTCCTGCTGAATTTTGAAGAGGCATAATAGGGGTACCAATTCCACCCATTTGACACATTCCACCCATTTGACCAATTCCACCAATCCCACTATCAAATCGAACCTTTCTTTTGGCTGAATTTTCTGAAACATCATTAAAAAATCCAATCATAATCTCCTTAATTTTTTGCTTGAATAAATTAATTTGTGAAGAAATGATATGATGGTCGATTGTGATTTCATCATCACTTTGTTCAACAGCAGGTTCCATCATTATAGAAGTAATCTTACTAATGTTTTCATCAATAAAAGTTTTCATTTGTCCATAAGTTTTTGAACTATTAAATTTATTTAATCCTATAACCAATAATAGACGGTCAATCATACTAGAGATTCCAAAAGATTCATAATCAGTGTTTGTTGAATAATCACCTGAAAAATACTCTATAGCTCCATGTTCATTTGTAATCTTTAAAACTTCAGAATCAACCAATTCTTCAGATGAGGCTGTTTGACCCATTCCATCTACTTCTTCAGTTGTATTCAAGGATAAAACAGCAAATAATCTACTGCTTCCTTGCCCTGTATATTGAACAGACTTTTTCTTTAACAACCACACAATGTTTGATGCGGTTTGTGCAACAAACAGTGGAGAAAGTACTTGTCGTCCTACTCTAAAAAATAAATCACCTTGAGTAGTAGTATTTTCGCGTGTAATAATTTTTCCAAAAATACTCTCACAAGCATTCTTTACATCAAAACTAATATCCATACAACGATGAATTAAATCTTTTTCGTGTTGATAACATAATTTAATATTAGCAGGTATTTCTTCCTTTGTAAAATTTGTTGCAATAAATTTACCTACTTGGTTTGAGATGATTAAATTAATTGAAAGATTAGAATATCTAGTACCAAAGGCTAGTAAATCTTCATTAATTAACCTTTTCTTTAACTCAATAGTAGACACAAGACTAAAAGCTGGATAATTAATCATTTCAACATAATACTCAGCTTCAGGATTAATATTAGATTCTGGAATAACAATTTCGGAAAATCCCATTTTGTTTAGAACAGAATTTGGAATAATATCACCAAAATGGTTATTAGACCGTTTAGCAGGCATAACACATACTAAACCACTACAGTGGTCTAGCCAAAAAATATTATTTTTTGTAACTGGAGACTTTTTAGCCTCAGGTGGTAGAAACTTGTAAAATTCTGCTGTACCAATAAAATATGTATCTTTTTTAGATGGATTTGTAAAATTATAACTAAATCCCGAAGGAGATAACTCTAAATTGGCTGAAACAACCAATAATTTTTTAGGGGTTTCTAAACCCCCCAAGTTAATGTGTAGAAATTTCAATTCTGATAATGTGCACATTTTCTATTGTTATGTATATGTTATATTTATAAGATTAAGTTGAAACACTATTTATATCAATTTTTTTCTCAATTAACAAATATTGAAAATTCATATATTCTAACACCATTAACTAATAACCATTAACCAATAACTGTTAACTAATTTTTAGTAATATGATACTATAACATAAGATAAAATGAATATTTTAGAAGATAATAAAAACACTAACATATGTTTAATATGTAGAGAGGATGTGTCTACAAAAAAAGATATTCAGCTTAATTGTAGATGTAGTAATTCTTATTATCATGTTAAATGTATCGGTAATTGGATAAATTTACAAAGTCAAAATAATTTGCATAGAAGTCTAAATTCAAGAACCAGGGTTAAAATACCAAAGTGTCTTAATTGTTATTGTGAAATTAATCAGTTAGTATTAAGTAGGATTTTTCTTGAATATAATACAAGATATAATGAGGACGATGGTAACAAAAATGATTCGGATATTACAAATTTTATAATATTTGGTATCAATATTAAAGTAAGTTATATTATGATGTATCTAATGTCAGTAACATTATATCTATTATTAAATATTGTTACAACTGATAATTCTAATGTTAATAGTTTGCAAAATTATAATATTTGTACAGTTCATCTTATAGCTATTAAATTACATATAAAAATGTTCTTTCAATACTGTAAATTAGATTTGGTTAATAATAGACTTAGAATGATTCTTAAGGATAACTCTAAGGAGTTTTTTGTTAAATACAGTTCTTTGGTAAAAATATATATTTGTACAGGATTGATTGGAAGTTTATCTGGTTTAATTACATCTTTTATACTAAATTATAATGAAAAAAAAACCTTTTTGATTAACATCTTGATGATAATCTTTCTTATTCATTTATTTATTATATCCAAATATAATAATTAAAAAATTGATTTTTCAAGTTATTGGGTTTCCATTTCTCAAAATTCATACTAAATATAAATTATCCCCAAATCCAAGCGTATACTATAAAATGAGCGAGATAGTGAATTCTGTTTCAGAACAACAAGTTACTGGTGTTTCTGTAGAGGAAACTAATGAAGGTAACTTTGTAGTTAGTGTAGTTAGTGGTGGTGTAGTTGGAGAGGAAACTCCTATTTCTGAAAGTTCTCCCATTTCACCCATTCAACCCATTTCACCCATTCAACCCATTTCAGTTAGTGAAATATTTGGTATGTATACCGAATATGCTCGAACCATTTGTAAATTCCCCGAAGACTTTACCTTAGAAAATCATATAGCTGTGTTTGAGAGGCTTAATGATAGTGCTGGTAAAGATTTAGAGTGGAATGAGAAAAATGTGTCAGATATTGAATATGGATTACGTAATGGAATTGCTGGAGTTAAATTTCATTGGTTATCAAATGCTACTGAAATGCTCAAAGAAGCAAAGAAAAGGGTTAGTAATCTTCAAAAGTTAGAATCGAATTACAAGAAAATTCGAGAATTAACACCTGGTTCAGTAGAGTTAGTTATTCGTGTAGGTGTTCTTAGAGAAATCAATGAACTCTGTCCAGCTCTAGAAAGTTTAAGAAAAGAATACTTTAGACTAAAATCTGAAGAAAGTAGGCTTGAATGTGAACTTCGTAGATATTTACCTAGTTATGAAAGGTGGAATGTTCTTGAAAGTGAACAAACTCTTAATCGTTCTGTCACTTATAAAAGAGAAATGATAAGTAAAATGGACAGGTTTGGTTTAACTCTCGAACAATTAAGGGAACGGTTTTTGCAGGAGAAGAATAAGTATACTGAAGCTCTTGATGCACATAAAGCAATATATCCAAGATTGTCAGATACAAATCGGGAGTTTAACGAGATTAGCTCAAGAATTAATTTATTAGTTCTGCAAATTTTTGTATAAATAAATAGTTAAGTATGTAAATAAAGTCTTACTTGTTATAACCAAGAATAATATCAAGTTGACCTGTAACTGATTTAAGTTGTTTTCTTAATTCCTTAAGTTTAGATTTAATTGATTTACTAGATTTACTAGATTTACTAGATTTACTTGATTTACTTGATTTATAAGTTTTTTGTTTTTTGTAATTAACGCGCTTATGAGTCTCCTCTGTAGGATAATAATGAGGTTCATCGTCAGCATCATCTTCATGTTCTGGTTCATGTTCCTCTTCATGTTCTGGTTCATGTTCTTTTGTTTTTGCACTTGGTTTTGAAAGACCAAGATAATCTACTTCTGGTAGAGCAAGAGGACAAGGTAAGTCTGGAATTTCTGAAAAATTCATCATCTTCATATCTAGTATATATGCATTAGTTGTAGTTGATATAATAGTCAAATTTAGTAAGTATATTTTTTCAATTTTTACTAATTTTTACTAATTTTTACTAATTTTTACTAATTTTTACTAATTTTTACTAATTTTTACTAATTTTTACTAATTATTTTTATATAGATTATGTGTAAGATGAATAATTTTCAGTGTTTTTAATGTGATAAAAAAAAATACTTGTATAAAAAGTATTATTGATATTAAAAAACTCCAAAACACTCCAAAACACTCCAAATTTACTCCAAATTTACTCCAAATTTACTTCAAATTTACTCCAATTCCTATATTTTTTCTTAATATATTTATTGCTCCATTTAAGTCTGTATCAAATAATTAATGTACTGGCGAACACAATAAAGTTAATAAAAATTATTTCGCAATTTTTATAAAAAGATGTTAATATGTAAAACAATTTGTTAAGAATTAATCAAACCTTCTTCATAAAGTTCATAGAGTTTAATAGGATTTTTACTTACAACCCAGTTTACGTCTTCGTAAAATTTTTCCCATTCGCCATCAAGATTAGAAGGATGTAGTGGATGTGATTTTGGAATTAAATATAGACCTGAACCAATTTTTTCACAAATGTCTTCATCATAAATATTAGCAAAAAACATTTCATCAGTATCTTCAGTTCCTAATTTATAAACAGGACACTTATTGAATGTTATTGTTCTCATAAATTTGGTATTAGATTTAACAATTTCATTCATTGAATCTACAATTGATAATATAACTGATTTCTTGTCTTCAGGTAAAGATTCAAAATCTTCAATTTTAGAATACAGACTAACTTTAACTCTGTGGTTACTAGTTGGTTCTCTACTATCTTTCTTATAAACTGGGACCATAACATATGGCTCAACATCAAAAACTACAAACGGATCCAAGCCCATAACTTCTTCTTCAACTTCAGGATGTGGAACCAAAGACCCAATATATAGTTCAGAAGTTTTTACTGAGTCTGATGTGATATATGGTTTAATTATACCATTTAATTCAGTTAGTGATTTTAATTCCTGATAAAATTCATCAAGTGCGATTTTATTAAGTATCGAAAGAGGGTTGTCTGGGGGTAAAGCTTTGATTGATGGGTTTAACACAATAGGAATTTGATTATACTGAATTTCCAGATTTACCCAGTTATTAACAAGTTTTATCCATGTGTAACCATAAGCTGTCATTTCTCCAAGTCTTTCTTTCCATTCAGGATGTGAATTTAATAGTTTAACACATCGACCAAAATCACTTGCATCCACAGGTGTCCAATGCTTTAAATAGGGTATTGATTTTTTTAACCCTAACATATGAGACTCAATTTCCCTAGAAGATAGACCTCGAGCCTCCCAACATCCATCGTTGCACCATAAGAATTTTGTTTTATGGTCACAGTGTACTTTTGGAATAGAAGTTTTTTCAAATTCAGCCATTGTAATAATTATTACTATTACATTGAATTAGAAGAATAATTATCAATTTTTATATAAAACTAACGTCTAGAATATCTAGTATTAGGGGGTGTGTATCTAGAACAAGCGGTAATCCACATAGTCGGATCAGTACCACAAGTTCCTTTATTCATAGCTACAAAACTAATTGCACCCGAACATTGAGTGTTCATTATAGTCATTGAATGTTCAGGAATTCTTTTAGTCCCTGAACATCTTATAGTTTTCAAGTAGGTAAACTGAGTTTCAAAAGTGTTTCTTCCACTAGCTTCATAGTACAGTAGCTTGTTAGTAGGAATAACAATATTGACCTTATAACCATGGTGCTGAGCCATTTCAAGATAGCTAATCCATAGTTCTGGTCGCACATTTGTATTGTCTAGATAGATTTCGTATCCTTTTTCCATGCATTCTTGAACACTTCTTTGACACCAATCGTGTGCTGCAGGTAAAAGACCAAGGTCTGTGATTTGACCTTCTGGAGAGTAAAGACCAGGATAATTGTCCGCAGAACATGCGATTGCTCTGAGTTTAGGAGTACTACTCAACCCTACAGCTATACTTTCTGTACCAGCTGCATCTACTGAATCTGTTGTACTAGTTTCTTGAGTAGAAGACTCTATGTCTTCTTCAGGATAAAAGGGTTTTGGTTGAGGTACAAGACCCAGACCCTTATTTTTCTTGTTAATTTCTTGAATTGTTTTGGTAGTCTTACCAGAGCCGGGTAGCCCGACCATGATAACCAGTTGTTTTTCACATGTCACCGGTGTTACTGTCCTTGGTGTTGGTTGTCTTGCTCCAGCCATCTTCAGAATGGCTTGAATTGATGACATTTTATTAGTTAAGTTTATTTATAGTATTTATTAAGACTAGAATATTCAATTTTTTTTATATAAAAATTAGTACTCTCTATGCCAAACTTCAATAAAATAACTAGATTCAGTTGATAAATGAGCTTTTGATTCATATAAAAACTTAAAATCATTTCTTAACAAAATAGTATATACAGACGCAATTGAATTAAATTTTAAACAAGGCTCCCAACTATTATAAGAGTTAAAACTCATTTTGACAGCAATATTTTGTAATTGTGTTTTTTCTCAATAGAGATAAATATTAGAAATATCCTTATAAATTACAAGTGATTGTGCATAAGGATTAATATTTGTATCTGTATGAGAATATAATTTTATATTTTCTTCCTCTAGTTCTTTTATTCTTTTCTTATATAATTCAATTTGTTTTATCAATTCAACTTCTGTTTCATTTATATTTGAAATATTAGACATATATATAATATAATTTACAAAATTATTATAATATATTTTATAATTATATAATGAACAAGAATAGTTATTACGAAAAATATTTAAAATACAAAAACAAATATATTCAACTAAAAAAAACACTTGAAAATAAAAATATACATAAGACAAAACAATTAGGAGGTAATAGATCTATAACAATCCATTCTAAAAAACCAGGAACAACCTATGAGCCAATTAATTTTGATGAAGATGATGATATTTACATATTTAAAAGACAAATAGTTCAGCAGATAAACAATCCTGAGATTAATGAAGAACATATAATATTATATGATTTTAAGTATGGAAAATGCACAGGTATCATAGCTAAAAAAATAGAACCAGATGTTACAGATATATGTGTAGATATAATGACACCAATTAATTCAGCAAGTTTAGTTCCAGAAAACATATCAACTGGTAGAGGTGGAATTCTTAAAGTACCAGTTACAAATTTAGAAGGTGAATTTGAATTTGCAAATTGTAAATTTAGCGGTATGATTGAATCTGGTTTTATTTATAGAACAAGTACAGTTTTATCAGCAGATATACTTGATTTAGTTAGAGGATTTGGAGTAAGAACTTTTAATTCAGGTAATATATTAACTGGACAATTTATAAATAATCAATTAGAAGGAAATGGAAAAATAAATCACGCAGACGGAGCTGTTGCTGAAGGATTTTTTGTATCTAGTGTATTAAATGGTACAGGTAAAATAAATTGGCCAAATGGAGAATTGTTAGAAGGCAATTTTGTTGATGGTGTTTTAGATGGAGAAGGAGTAGCAGTAAGTCCAGAAGGTGAAGTTAGACGAGGAAATTTTGTAAAAGGAATATTATCAGGTAAAGGGAATATTACTAAACCTGATGGAACAATTTATTCAGGAGAATTTATTTCAAACAATATAGTATCTGGAAAAATAATCTATACTAATGGTTCAGAAGATGAAGGTTTTTTTAAAAATAATAAATTAAATGGAAGAGGCAAAAAAATTATAAAAACTAGTCCTGAAAGTCAAGAAACAACAGTTATGGAAGGTGAATTTTTAAATGGTTTTCTTAATGGTCTTGGTTTAATTACCTATCCTAATGGAAGGATTGAAGAAGGTAAATATATAAATGGAGATCTAGTAGAACCTATATATAAAGTTCACACAATAATTCCAGATAAATCTTTTGGATATGATAGTTTCTTTTCTAATTTATTTGGACCAGGTCCAGATAAATCAATTGAAAAAAAAGAATAAAATAATAATTAAACAAAGTTATTTTTTCAAACCATTTTTTTTTCTTCAAAAACAGATTTCCAAATTTCAAAAGTATTTTCATCATAACCAATTTCTTTAATAGTTTCTTTCATTTTTATATATTTATATCCATAATTTATAAATTCAATTAATTTCTCATAACACACTTTAGCAAATTTATTATTGTTTTCTACAATTGAGAAATTTCGAAAAATATAATCATAAATTGCTAAACTAACATATACACTATTTATAAATGATAAACTATCATCCATAAGTCTTAGTAAAAATTTTATTACATATAAGTCTCTATATGTTTTATTATTTTCTGATACAATAGGTTCAATTTGTAATGTATATTTATATCCAATATTTTTTGTAAAACAATAATTTAATATTGGTAAATACTCTAATATAATTTGTTTTTTTTCATTATGTAAATTATCTAATTCTGATAAATTATGTATATCCATTACAATATCTTCTATATTGTAACTAGACAGTTCTAAACTTTCTAATCCTTTGTATAAAATTGTTATAATTTTATAGTACTTATCAAGGTTATTAGTAATTCTAAAATTGTCTTTTTGACAATTAATAATTTTTATTATTTCAACCAATTTTTTTCTAGTGATATTTTTTAAATTTTCATCTATTATTAAGAAACTATTTTTATCAACATATGGTTTTATTTGATAACAAATATTTTTAATTTTTAATATGTCTTTCATAACAACAAAATGTGTATTGTTTTTTATTTAATATATATTATTCTAATCAATTTTTTATATTATACAAATGTAAATTTATATTTTCACAAGATAATTTGTTTTCAATATCTTGCAAATTTTTTTCAATATCATCAATTACAATAATATCTTTAATATTTGAATATTTTGAGTTATATATATTTAATAGCTCATCACCTTTATTTTGATTAAAATAAATTTCATCAAATTCTAATTTAACAGATTTAAGGTGTTTAATTGTAAGCTCTTTACTTAATTCATCTCTTGCTGTTAACAATATAATTTTACATCCAGAATTAGATAATAGGATACCTATTTTTATATAAAATCGTATGATTTTGTATAAAAATGTATGTAAATATGTGATTTAGTATAATAATCATTTTTTCTTTGTCGATTTATTAATTTTAACTTTTTTATTTTTTTCAAGCTCTTCTTTTATATGACTTTTATACTTTCTTAAACCATTTACTTTTGCAACATATACATTCATTATTGATACTATATCTTTAGTTAATTCTTCTACTGGTGTTTCTTCTTCATCTTTATTTATTATTATTATTTTTCCATTTGAATATTTTGTAATTAACCATTCTATCATTTCATATCCAAATCTTGTTAAACGATCTTTATACGCAATTACTAATTCTTCAATTTCTCCATTTATTGCTTTTTCCATTATATCTTGTAATCCTTTACGTTTATAATTTAATCCTGAACCAATATCTTGAATTACAGTATAAGTTGGAAATTTATCCTTCATATATTTAACTTGTCTTTCTA
>JACCDO011147338.1_pt1 | contig 71305 bp, 71 predicted proteins | sample 7446101 | NCBI WGS metagenome assembly JACCDO01 (sample SAMN15323440, study PRJNA562643) | freshwater metagenome | isolation source: river surface water | place: USA:Blue River Watershed | collected 2017-08-16
ATAGAAATAATTTAATTTGTAAATATTTTTTAACTAGAAAGTATGATGATTATTCTAAAGTTGCTGTTTTAAATCAAAATGACACAATCAAGTTGTATATTAGTTTACTTAATTTTTTAAAATATCTAAAAAAAGAAAATATTATATATAGAAATTTAAAATTTAGTAATATTGGATATCAAAAAGAACCAAATGGTGATGTTCAATTAGTTATTTTAGATTATGATAATGCTACACTTATAAGACCTGGAGATGATTATTTTGAATCATTTAATTTTACTGGTTGTGGAAATAAGTTGTGTTCTGGTGATATAGTGCCCTATTATGTTGCACATGATTATTTCTATTCGAATCCTGATTGGAAAAAAAGATTAGATAAATTATATAGTTCTGGTCTTGCAGAAATAACTATGAGTTTATTTTTTAGATATAATGATCAATTTAATCATGTTTACAAATTATTTTCTGGATTAGCTAGTTTAGGACCTTGTTTACATTATTATCATCTTATGGCTATATTTGATTCGAGAGATAAACATCAAAATATTATCAACACGATAAACCAAATGGATAATAAATTTTCTAGTATGAATCCTATTTTAGAAAAAGAATTATACTTAATCGTATTAAATTTAATAAGTAAAGATTATGAATTGATAAAATATCCTGGTCAAATTCTTGACAAAATTATGGAATGCTTAGCATCAAATAAAGATTTTCAAGAAGAAAATGAACCATTACCTATTCACCCTATTGGTTCTCTTCCTCCATATAAACCATCCCCAACACAAATTGAAAACTTATTTTCAGATAGTAGAACTGGTATGGTAGATAGAATGATTAGTGCTGTTGATAGACAATTAGCTATTGATGAAAGTGAAGTTACTGAAGATGTTGAAGCTCCTCAAGTTGCTAAAGTTACTACAATTGTGGGTGGTTCCAAAGAAGAAATTGAATTTAGAAATAAATATCTCAAATACAAACTTAAATATATAAATTTGTTAAAAAATAAAAAATAAATTATCATTAGTTTAGATGATTGAATCATAATCAATTATTTGTATGTTGTTAAAATGTAATTTTTCATTAAATCCCAGACTAAAAACAATACATCCCGAACCCCATGTTTTTAAGTATTTTTCTGTTTGCTTCTTTATTTTATCTTTAATAAAAGGAATATTCGCTCCATAAAAATTTTTTGCATCAATCCAATTTATTTTTACACCATTAATATATAAATTAGATGTAATTAAAAAATCAGGTGTATTTATTGGTTTACCATATAATTCTATTTGTTCTTTTGCCAATTCTTCTTGTGTTTTATAATTAATATTATTTTTATCTAATACTTTAGCAATATCTTTTTCAAAGCTTTCTGAATCTTCCTTTATTTCAGATTGATTTATTAATGCGTATGCATCATTTTCGATTGCTAAATTCAGTTCAGAAAAATCCCTAACAGATAACTTATCAGTGTTTAAAATAAGTTTTGTTAATTTTTTACTATATTTATCATTAAAAACTTCTCTTAATATATTTAATGGAGATATATCATAGCTAGCTGATAATTCCAAAACACTTTTACCAGCTCCATATTCATCTATTATCTTTTTTGAATTTTTTTTTAGATTTTTATGTGTTCTAATCATATGATCACGCATCCAACTATTTCTAATTGAACCAATTAATTTAGAAGAAACTGGTGCATCTAAAAATTGTCCAGAGGTTTTTCTAAAAACACTATTTATTTCTTTATTAGATATTTTAGCGTAAGATTTTGGAGCTCTCTTATTCAAATTTTTTACTATAAATTTTTCAATCAAATCACTTAATGGTCTAATATTTATATTTAATTTTATACTCATTATAATATTGTATGATATTATATATAATTTTATATTTATCTTAATTACAAAAATTGAAATATTTTTTTTATGAGATAGTATTCTAAATTAAAGATTATAATAATAATTATTAAAAAGAAGAATGTCGCTTTCCAAAGCTGCTGCACAAGCTTTTGCAGATGATCAAGATTATTTTGAAGAAATTGTTGGTCCAGATCTAGAAAAAGGTTACCTGGTTAAAACCATTGAAGAAGTTCCTGAGGGTTTTGAGTATCTAAAAACTACTGTTAATCTCAAGACCTATACTAAACAGTATACAGGTATTATTAATATCGGTGGATATGAAACTTTTTACACAATTATTGGTTTAAGAATCACAGATGGTTATCAGGTTTTAACTAAGAAAGAGTATCAAGAATTTCTTGATGAGTGGAAAGATGTTGAAGTTTATACGCAAGAAGAGTATGCTGAACTTTGTCGTAAAATGAATAAAGATAGTAATGCTGTTTCTAACTAAAAAATAGTAAAATTTTTTTATCATTAATTTTTTATTTTTATCCAAGTAATTATATAAGTAATAAAATGGTAAATTATATGATTTCACAAATAGATATAGCAATTAGAGAAATTTATGAATTATTTGGAAACACTATAACTATAGAATGTATTGATACAAGAAATATATTAATTCTTGGGTTAATAGTTTATTGTAAAGTAATCATTGAAATAATTGGTGATTCAAAACTTAATGTTGATTTAAATCAAACTGAAATAAAATCTATGGTAGCCACAAAAGAAAGATTAGAAGATCTTATAGACAGATGTGAAACTATTATTGAAAAAAAAAATATTAAAAATACAATTAAATTAATGACTAAAACAGTAATATCTAAACCTTCTGAAAAATATATAATAAAGCCATCTATAGATATTTTATTTATTGATAGATTTATTGAATTAATAACAAATTATAATTGGATTTTGCATGTAAATGATAATTTTAGAAACATTTTACTTTTTATAAGAAAATCATATTTACATTTAGGATGCGCAATGATAGATACCAAACTATTAGGTGGTGAATTAAATATTCAAAATTGTTATAGTCAAAAAAGAAATTTAAGTCATCAAAAAGAATTACTTGAAAAAAGTTCTAATTTTATAGATATAGTTTTAAAAAGAGGTGCAATTAAAAATGTATCGAGTTCCTTATACAAACTAATTAAGTAATATTTTTAATGTTTATTGTTTATTTATTAAATATTAAACTATTTTATATTAAACAAAATGGATATAACCCAAATTCTTAATTCTAAAAAAAAACCTGATTTGTCAAATTATAAAGAAAAAGATCTAATAGATTTATTAGCTCAAAAAGATATAAATGTTGATAAATCTTTATCTTCAAATCAATTAATTGATATGATAAATAATTTATGGAACACACATACATATAATGATTCTGATTGTCCTATATGTTTGGAGCAAGTTACAAATTTAAATCATTTGGTAACTTCTTGTGGACATTATTTTCATACAACATGTTATACAAAGTATTTAGTTGGGGTTGTAAAAAATAATTTAGAACCCAAATGTCCACAATGTAGATCTAATCTTTTACCAAAAGAATGTGACATAAATCAAAATACTGAAGAAAATAATAATATTTATAACTACTTAACACATCAAGAATTGTTTTTTCCTCAAGCAGGATTATTTGGTAGAAATATTTTTTTTGAAAATAATGATAATGACAATGATAATATATTTGATAACTTTAGTTTTCCAATTAACCTACATTCTGGTTTATGGACTGATGTTAATGAAATGTCTGGGATTTTAGTTCAAAACATTGTGGGTAATCAATATCAATCAGATTCTGGTTTTAATTCAATTGATGTAAATCATAATATTAACTCTTCTTTAGATTCAAATTCAGAATCTGATAATTTTTCTAATTAAAATTATATAAATTTGTGTTAACATCTTATATTATAATATGTTTTTTCCTTATATTGCTGGTATGTTTACAATGTTTGGACTTTTTATATTTAAAGAAATGATTTCAACACCACCCATACAACAAAATTTTTATATACATAATCAAACATTTATAATTGCTCCAGAAGAAATTTATTTTCCTTATGAAACTGCATATTTGAGAGCTACAGCTTATAAATACGCTGAATATGAATCAGTTATTTATTCAATTTTAAAAAATCAATTAAATCCTATGTGTACTGAAAAAGACTATCAATTATATCTAAATCAATCTACACAATTATGTTATGAGTAAATAAAAATTGATTTTTATATAAAATTATATTTCTAAATATACATATTATAAAAAATGACTATTACTAAAGAAAAAAATATTACTTATTTTAACAATGCTTTTATTTCAATTTGTTTTGCTATAAAATCATGGGTTGCTGGTTTGTTCTTTTTAATGCAAGCTATATATCCTGACACATTTACGTGTATTAGTGTAGGAATAATTAAAGATATGGCTAATGAACTTGAAATTAAGACTATTGAATCAAACCATGAAGAATACATTGTTCAAGAAGTTAATACCGATAGTTGTTCTGTTAATACTTCAACTAAGAAACTTAATTAAACTTAAATTTACAAAAACTTTTTATATAAGATATATTTATTTTCAGGCTAAATCAATTATTATTTTATATTATATAATATATTATATGATGTACTTTGATAATGAAACTTTATTATTGTTTGGTGAAGCTATTTTGTTAGCTTCTATGCAATTTGCTATTGGTAGTGTAGAAATGAGTTCAAAGTTTAGTGTAAGAAACTTTTCAAAAGACCAAGAAACATTACAAAATGCAGCAGATGCCTTATCTGACTATTTAAGAATAGGTATAATGTGGACTATTGGTTTAACAATATTATTTTATGCAAAACATGGCAAAGTCGGTGCAATGATAGCTTTAATAACTAACTTGTTAATCATAGCATGGATTTATTATAGTTACCTTCATGCATTTGATTATGCATCAAAGACTAATAAACTTAAAGAACCATCAGTAAGTATATTTTAAATCTTTATAGTAAAAATTAATTTATTTAATATTTAATTTTATAAAAAATTGAAAATTAAAATTTCTGATAGACAATTATAATTATAAATTATCTAGCTAAAGCTAAAGCAATCTATATTACAATGTCCCAGATGAATCGCAAGGTTAATAAGTCGGCTGCTCCTGAGAAGCATGAGCATGCTGATTCCCCTCAGAATAAGCACAATGAATTCCCTCCCCACATGATGCATCCTTATCAGTACGGATATCCTCCTTACTACGGACCTCCTCCGCACATGATGCACCAGCATCCCCCGATGATGCCTTCGCATACTAATATGATGCCCCATCATCCTCACATGATGCCAACCCATTCTCCTATGCCCGCAGCTCCTACAGTTACTGGAGCTTCGAATCCATCTGAGATGACTGAGCTCAGTTCAAAGCTCGACACAGTCCTTTCAGAGGTTAGTAAGATTCAAGCTGAGACTGCACAGATTCGCCAAGAGTCTGAGCGTGTTAAGGCAGAGGCTGAACTTGCAAAGATCAAGGCAGAGGCTGAGATTGCAAAGATTAAGGCAGAGGCTGAACTTATCAAGGCACAATTTGAGGCCGAAAAGAGCAAGGCAGATCTTGAGCGTATCAAGACACAGACCACTAACCCTGAGCCTATCCAGCCCACTCAGACTGAGTCTACCGAGACTAAGGTAAAGCAGATTGCGAAGACCAAGAAGTCAGAGGACAAGATCAAGATCGAGTCTAAGGATAAGATCGAGTCTAAGGATAAGACTAAGACCGAGTCTAAGGATAAGACTAAGACCGAGTCCAAGGATAAGACTAAGACCGAGTCCAAGGACAAGACTAAGAAGTCTGAGATCAAGACAGAGTCAGATTCAAAGGACATCAAGGATTCTGATAAGCAGCCTATCCGCGGTAAGAGTTATCGAGATGCAGCTGCACCTGATGCAGCAAAGGCTTCGGATTCCAAGAAGTCTACCAAGGATCTCACTCCTGAGGAGCGCAAGAAGCAGCGTATCCAGTATGTTCGTGAGGGTTCTCAGCGATACTACAAGCACCTTGAGTCTGTGATTGAATCAGAGATCAAGTGGATGGAGGATAACAACAAGGACTCTAATTACTACCGCAAGATTGGTAGTGAGATCACAAAGTTTGGACGTGATTGGCACATTTGGCAGTATGGTGCTCCAGTGAAGAACCAGCCTTTTACCATTCGTAACCGCAAGATCTACGAAGATAAGACCAACAATCTCAGCATGGCATTTTACCGTGCACAGATTTTCGCGGCGACCAAGGGTTACAAGCTGCTTGACTGCTCTGATCCTGCAGAGATGAAGGATCCTTCCCGCCCGTCTCTCTTCGCTGTCCTCGCGACTAAGGACATGGAGATGAAGCAGGAGGATCAGGATCTTTGGCACAAGTACCATAAGCTGTCCAACAATGCCAAGAAGATTCTCAAGAAGCTCGAGTCAGACAAGTTTTCTGAGAAGGACGAGTCCGAGCAGGATGATGAGTCGCAACAGGATGCCAAGTCTGATCAGGATGATGATGCTTCCCATTACGAGGCTGAGGAATCAGATGAGGAGTCAACTGCTTAAAGGACAAACTTAGTCCATGATGTTTTTATAGAAATTAATTTAAGTTTCTAATTTATAAATTTTTATTATCAAGTCTTTTTATATGTAAATAATATTTTTTATAAAAAATTGATTTTATTTATTATCTAATATTTATATCTACATATATAATAGAATATTGGAAACAAATGGAAGAAAATATTAGAGCACCTTTAGCAGCTAGAAAACTTAACTTATTGGATCCATATGATGGAGAATCATTAGAATCATATGCAAGAAGAATACGTGCTGATAATTCAATTGATCATGATTTAAAGGAAATTATGATTCAAAGTCGTAAGGAATATCTTGGAATAGTTGATGAAAATTCAGCTACTTTTAAATTTGATAATGAAGTAATTGTAAGAGCTAACAAAATTTGTAAAATTACTGAACTATTTAAATTAAATCCAAATCTAAAAATTGTACTTGCCCAAAAACTTGATAAATTTGTTTCTATGGAAATTGATTTAATAAAGCTTGAACCACCTGAATATTTAGAGGTCTTTAGTATAATTGACAAAAGTAATTTTGACACTGAAACATATAATTATATTAACAAACTTATAATTCCTTTTGACTTAAACCAACTGGAAGAATACAAAACTGTTTTAGAAATCACAAAGAGAGAAAATGAGGAGAAAATCGCAAGAAATGCAGAAATCGAAATTAGAAAAAATAATGTTAATATTTTTAATCAATATGTTCTTAGATTAAGCACATTTGATCAATCTGTTAAATCTCTTTCTCAATCTATTGATTCCCACATACAAAAGTATAAAGATCTACAAACTGATTATGTTGTATTAGATTCAGAACTGAAAAATCAACTTAAAAAATTTATTAGTTCAATAAGAGTAAAGAGTGGGGATTCTATAATCATTTCTCAATTATTTAGAATTGAAAATTAGTCCAAGTAAAAATTGATTTTTATAATAGATATTACATTATATATTATAATTATGAATTCAAGAATAAAAATTAATACAGAAAATTTTTATTTTATTGACTTGGTTGATTTCATTGATGTTAAACCAAGACCAATTTTAATTAAAAAAAATTTAAGCTTGACAAAATTATTAGAATCAAACTTAGAATCAAACTTAGAATCAAATTGTATTCATAAAAAAAAATTTATAAAATTATCAAAAGAAGTAAAAGTATTTGGAGAAATTGAAGAAAAAGTTATAAATAAAAAAAGAAAGCGTGCTAATTCAACTTGATAAATATTTTTTCTAAGTCATTTATCATCTATATTTACATGTAAACTAGTTACGCTTGTTTCAGACTCTATATCAGATTCATCATTTTCCAATATAAATTTTAAAATATTTTTATAAATATTATTTTCTTTTATTAATAAATTTGTTCCATCCTTAAAGATGTTTGCTAAATTTTCATCATAAAATTCTAAATTATAATTTTTTTCAGGAACTATAATTTTTAATTTTTTAGTATCATATTTTTCTATTTTATTTATTTTCGATAGTACAATAATTTTCTTATTATCGTCATTAATTTTACATATTTCAAACTCTTTACAACCTTCTAATAATCTTATAAGTGCATATTTAAATCCAAATCTCTTATTTATTTTTCTAACAATTATACCAGATAACATCATTTTTTTAAATTCACTTATAAATATTTTTTCTGAATCATCTTTGTCTTTATTTCTTTTAATTTTATTTTTATTCATATTCAATATTGAATATTATATAATATTATTATAAAATCAATTTTTAAGGTGAAAAATTATAATTAAATTAAATTTTATTTAATTATTTATTATAAGTTAAATCAAATGAATAATGTTTGTAAATTATGGGATAAAGAAGAAGATAATAATTTATTGGGAGAAATTAACAAATTGTATGATATAAAAAAAATATCAGAAATTCATAAAAGATCTGAAGGAGGAATTAGGGCTAGAATAAAAAAATTTATTGATAATGAAGAATATTCCAAAAAAATAGAAGATAAAACAGAAGTACTTAAAAAATATTTTACTGGAGATAATATTGATGATTATAAAAATCTAGTTACAAACATTAAAAATAAAATTTTAACATGTTTTAGTGTTAAAGATATATGTGAAACTCATAAAATATCCCAAAATAATGCTATTAAGATTCTATTAAATTTACAAAAATTTAATAAAGATCTTAACGTTAAAGCTATTGAAAGAATTAATAAAATTATTCAAAACCATGAAAAAAATAATCAAACACCACAAGAAAAATATAAAAAAAATATTATTGAAGAAATTAAAAACTTTGATACCATTCAAGAAATAATTGAACAGTATGATAAATTAAATGAAAATGATGTTATTGAAATACTTAAAGAGTATATTACATCTGAAAAGCCTAATCAAAATAAAAAGGATAAAATCAAACAAATATTTAAAAACTATAAAGCATATATTAAAGATAAAAAAAAAAATAAAAAATATGATAAAGATTCATTAGACAAATCAAAATCTGACAAGACTTCAGATAAAAATTTAAATGAAAATAATCAAATTAATATTATAAAAGTTGTTAAAGATTTAGAAAATATTAAATCAGATTTTGATACTATTAAAAAAGATATTGGTTTTATTAAAAAAATAATTTTAGATTTAAAAAACAATTCAGAAGAAGAAAATAATATAATGTCAAGTGTAGTTGCAAAAACAAATAAAAAATTAAATAAAATTAATAATAAAGTTGAAAGCAAATATTCAAAAATTAAAGAAACTACAAAATTAGCAAAACTTAATAATAATTATGATATGACTTCTGATGAAGAAAATATCAAATCCAAAGAATCAGAAGAATCAGAAGAATCAGAAGAATCAGAAGAATCAGAAGAATCAGAACAAACTAAAAAAACGGAGGAAACAGAGGAAGACTTAGAGAAGGAATTTGAAAATTACTTAAACTAAAAAAATTGATTATTTTGATATTCATTTACATTATATAGTAATATCAATATATAATATAAAAATCAAGAATAATTATGTTTCGTATGAAAAATAAAAATTTCTGTAAACCAACCAGTAACGCTTATTCAATCGTAAATTTTATTAAAGATTCACAATTTTTAATTGTTAATGTGTATATAAATTTTACATTAAATCATGTATTTGAAAATGTAAAAACACTATATATTATTGATACTAATTTTACATTTTTACTTAAGCATTTCAATAGAACATTCTTTCCAAATGTAACACGTATATATTGGCTAAATAAATCTATTTTTCAAATTATATGGTTGTATAATTTTAATCTAACTCAAGAAAATAAATATGATCGTAATTTATGCGAAATTTTTATTGACATAAACTATACGTCAGATTATAAAACAATACTTAATTTAACACAAACCTATCATATAATTTTACTTGATAATCTAAAAGAACATCTTATAAATAATTGTGGAAAATATGATTACTTTATAAAAAATAATCATAATATAAATCTAGATTTTTATCGAAAAGAATTATTTAAGTGGATGGAAGATAAAAAATTGAAATAACTTTTTATAAATTTATAATTATTATAAATCAAATATGAATTCTTGTTACAGAGCTTATATCGATTCAATACAAGATAACATTTATTATGTTATAAAACATAATAATATTACAATAAAACCAACTAAACATAATATCAATATTGTAATTAAATATATATTATATAATTTACCAGAATATCTTAAAAGTGCTGATTTAGGTATGAAACTTGACTATATTTCTAGATTAGATGAAACTCTTTTACTTGATTTTATCAATTCTATTACAAGTATTGAAGAAGTTGAATCTTATTTTATTTCAAGAAAAGAAATTGTTGAAAAAAGATTAACAACTTCTAGAAATCCGTTTGTAAAAGAATATCAAGGAACAAAAAAAATTAATATCGACAGATGTAATGAAATTATAAATGAATTTGATTTAATACTTAAAGATATAAAAGCAATTAAAAGGAGAATATATAAAGAAATTAAAGAAATGGTAATTGAAACTAATATACAATGAGTGAAAACGAAAATATTTTTATAAAACAAATTCAAAAAAACATACAAAAAAATCTATTAGATCTTGATGACATTTTTGGAAAAAAATTAGAACCAATAAGATGTGTTTTTGTAGGTGAATGTGTTGGTGTAAATGAAAAATCTTTTTTTACTATTTTGATTAGAAGTATATTAGAACATATTTTGTATTTAAATAGTTCAGTTCATATAAATTTTGTTAATTATAAAAAAAATTTATTTACTTCGTTTATTGAATTTGGTTTTAATCCAGAACTATTTAATCTTAATTATGTATCTACTATGGATAATTTTGATCTAATATATAATAAAATTATTTCTGACACAACAAATGTACAAATTTTGATTATTTCTAATTTTGAAATTTTTAATGATAAAATAATTGACCTAATATTAAATTATACAAAATACAACCTGATACTTCTTATAGAAATTGATTATGACGAAGAGATTTTTGAATTATTGAATAAATTTGAAGTACTTATATTTAAGAATAAAGAAATTTTTCTTGAATGTAATTCTTTGAAAACAAATTTTATACAAGATAATTTATATTTTAGTCACAAAAAAAAGAATTTATTAAAAATAAAAAATATTAAAGAAATTCAAATGGATTTTATAAAACAAAAAGATGCAATTGTTGTTCACAAAAATTTAATAAAAGTTGTTAGTTGGGATGATATTGTTAAAAATTATTCTTTTAATTATAGAAGTATTTTAGATAGAAATTTTGTTGATAAATTTAAAAATAGATTAGGAGAATTATGTATTCAAGATGTTGAAACAGATAAATCATCAAAAAAAGATATAAAAAAAATAATTAAGGAAGTTAACAAATATAAAAAATCTATGAAAAAAATAATTGCTAATAAAAATCCTAAGGAAAAAATTTTTTTTGATACAGATTATATGGTTGAATATCTAAGAGATTCTAACAAAATAAAATCAAGTTCGGATTCTAGTTCTTACAGTGGATTCGGTGATGGTATAATAGCTTCTGTTAGAAAATTTGATGTTAAAAAATCGGATTTATATTCAAAATTAGAATCTTCTAGTGAAAGTAATTCTATGAGTGAATCATCTTCTAACTGTAAATATCAAGAATCATTAACAGAATCTAAAGATACAACAGATTCATCATTTTGTTCAAATAATTCAAGTGATTCTAATGATTATATGTCTTCATATTGTAAAAGAAAAAATCTTACTCCAAGTGAAATGGTAAAATTTTTAAGCGAAAATGATAATCCCAATATCACAATTTCATATGGTTCAAATCCAGACGTAGTTTTTTATCAACCAAAATTTAATTTGACACTAGATAAAAATTCAAATAGAAAAGTTAATATAAAGATTAATGGTAATGATATTGATGTCAATATAATATAAAAATTGAATTGCTTGTATAAAGTTTTAATTTATTTTTGAAAATAAATTAAAATATTTTTTTCAAATTATATAATAAATTTGAAAATTGATATGAGTAATCTAATATCAAACATAAATAATTTTGGAATATGGTTATTTGAATCTAACAAAATTGGTCAAAACCAAAATATAATTGGATTTAGTGGTAAAAAATATTTAATAAAACTAAATTGTCAAATAGTAAATTTTTTAGAATTATCAAAATACTTTCCTGAATATATCATAACAGATATTGCAAACAAATTTGGTACACCTCTTAAATTAAATGATAAAATCATTTCATTCAATTGGATGACACCGTTAGATGTAAATAAAATTATTTTTTATATGTTAATACTTTATGATACTCAGCTAAAAAATATTAATTCTGGTAGTAAAGCAGGTATAAGTACTAAAACAAAAAAAAGAACATACAAGAAAAAGTCTATACCTATTACACTTAAAAGAAAAGTATGGGATTTTTGGATCGGAGAATCTGTTGGAAAAACCAAATGTCTTTGTTGTAAACTTACTGATATTACACAATTAAATTTTTCTTGTGGACACATAATTTCTGAATCTGATGGCGGACCATTATCAGTTCAAAATCTTAAGCCAATATGTGGATCTTGTAATTCATCCATGGGTACACAAAATATGAACGATTTTATAAAAGAATATGGTTTATAAAAATTGATTTTATATAGGTATAAAATGTTTATATTATTGTAATTATGAATTTTATTCCTTATCTAATAATTCCACATTATTCAAATCAGCCAGTACATAATCAAAGTAAAAATAATATATTTATTGGTTATAACTATGGATATCAATGTAAAAATATTCTAAATTATGAGACAAAACAATTTTTCAAATACTTGGAAAGAAAAGTTCAAAATCCTCTTGCAATGAAGTTATCTAGTATTAAAATTATTGATCGTATATTATGTAGTCTTCATCAAAATAAGGAAGTTAATTATATTGATATTTCTATCATTATGTTTGATTTTGCAATCAAAATGAAAGGATACCAAGATTTTGATGGAAAAAAATTGTTTGGTTTTTATGAATGTGGATTTTCTGGAACAAATGAATATGAAATCAAACTTGATTTTACAATGAAATTTTCTGAATATTTATCAAAATGCAATCTAAATTATGATAAACTCATTGATGTATATATCGAAACTATTAGAAAATATACTAATTACCAAAAGCAAGAACTTGAAGTCAATGAAAAAATTGAATAAACTAGTTACTAATATATCAACTAATATATATATTATAATTAAAATGAGTTATACTAGAAGTATCTATCAAAAGAAATGCTCAGCATGTGCAGAAACAAAAATGGGTGCTTGTAGTAGACACTTTTTTATGTTTATGTCAGATTCAAAAACAGAAGAGTTATATTGCAAGAATATGTTTTCTTTTAAAAAGTTAAACAATACACCTGTATCTGATGAAGCTATATCTCCATCAAATCTTATTACCAAAATCCCTTCTTATTCAGAAACTTTGTCTAGAGATGTTATGACTTTATAATTAAAAAAATTGAAATTTTTATATGTATAATAATTATAATATACTACTACTATTATTATTATAAAAATAAGAATGAATATTACTCCAAATTCAAATTCAAATAAACAAGATGTTCTAATAATTGATATTCAACCTAATGAAAGATATCAAATAATTGGAATTATTAGTTCGCATTGTAATGATGATCAATTTATCGAAAATGATAATATTGAACCAATTAATCTAATTAATGATTTCAATGAGAATAATTTTCCTCAAACTCCAAACAATCGTATTAGAAAAAGAGGTCCTCCTGATCAAAAGAAAATTTATCTTGAAGCCAAAAGACTAAAAATTATTTTATAAAAATTGAAAAATTATATACATATAAACATTATTATAATTATTAAAAATGGTTGTTGATAACACTATTGAATTAAATTCTTGTAGAAAATTTGATGAAAATTTGTCTTCTAATGAAAAAATTAAGATTCAAAGAAGACCAAGTTGTCGATATATGACAAATAACAAGTTTGAATGTTCCATTTGCATGAATAAATCTAATTCATGTAACAAATGTGAGTATGAAACAAAAAATTTTTTTAGATTTAACAAAATTTAATTGAAAAAATTGAAAAAAATAATAAAAAACTTAAATATATAGATGGATAAAGAAATAGACAAAAAATTGGAACGAATGGTTTTAGAGAATACATATACAAAAACTTTAACCTTTTCAGACTCACGTTGTTCCAAATGTGTAAATTCTTTATCTGGTGTATGTAGTTTACATCATAGAGATAAAATAAACATGTTAAAAGAAATTGCTATTAAAAATATACCAGAATCAGATAAGAAGAAAAATACAATAAATGTAATGTTAGAACCTAATACAAAAATTAAATTTTTTTCAACTAATATTAAAAAACCTGAAGACTTTGATTTTAGTTTAGAAAAAAATTTAGACTTGAATAAAAAATTTTTTAAAAGTAAACTAAATCTAAATAATTTGGTTGATATTAATGGAAAAAAATGTAATGACGTTAGTGAAATGGAATTTAGTTTTGATGATTTGTTTGAATAAATAATAGTTTTATGTAAAAATTATCTTGTCGATTGTTGTTCTTACACAAAATAATCGGTGTGCAATTATTCCTAAAATAAATAAAAAAAATATTGTGTCTATAAAGTTTATTTTGTATATATAAGATATCATAAATCCAGCAACTAAAGTAATAATCAAATCTATAATTGCTATATCAAATATTCTTATTGAATGTGTTCCTGTTTTTGGTTTTCCAAATATGTCTTGATATTTACATAAATCAATCATTTTATATATTATTTTGACAAAATATTTTTTAATTATTTAGTCATGATAATTTTGATTTATTATCTTACAGCTTAAATTTTTATTTAAAATTTTTGACCAAATTGGTATAATTGGACGAATAACAATTCCTTCACCAGCACAATTAGAATATTTTATATTATTGGCATAATTTTGAAATTTTGTAATAGTCCAACTATTATCAAACTCAAAAATATCCAATACTGGAACAAATTCTAATCCTGTTTCATTTTTAAAATTAATTAATGCATCTAATCCATAAAATTCTTCTGTATCTATATTTTTTATGTTGAAAATATAAAAATGATTTTCTTTTAATCCTAATCTATTTGAATTAATTTTTGGACCACAAAATTCTCCTTGAATTGCTATATTATCTTGAATACAATTCTTTAACAAATTACTAATACCAGATTCTAAAACAAATTTTGACATATCAGATTCCAAATCTAAAATATAATTTCTTGAACATACTGTAATATTTTTATTTTGTAATATTATAGTCATCGACGAACCATCCAATTTTTTACTTATGTAAATTTTTTTCCCTTCAAACTCTTGTAATATTTCTGGTTTAGATTTTAAATTATCTTCATCAGTTTTTGATATTATATCAGTTGGAAATTTTTCATAAAATTTGTTAGAAGTGTTTTTTATTAAATCTTTTTGATATTTACTTATTCCTATTAAATGACCAATGTCATCAGAAGAATCAATACTAATATTATGAAATCTTAATAATTCTATAATATCATCAGACAATGGTATTATTAAACCCTGTGACCAAACACCTCTAATTTTTAATGTTTTTATTCTTAAAATATTATTTGAAATATTTGGATTATTTGATAAAATTTTAAACCATGGTTTTCTTAAATCAACTTGAGTATCTATTGGAATGTATACACATTTATCATCTGATTTATATGTACCTTTTGAAACAACAACATCCCATCCTTGTATTGTGGCTAATTCTATACGATCAGCACCTATTATTGGTTCTATCTTTATAATTTTTTCAATTGAAGCTAATTTCATTATCACAATAATATATATATACGAAGACTTGAAATTTTATATAAGTTTGATTATAAAAATTTGAAATATTATATCATTTAATAACATTATTATTATAATATTTAATACTTAATTAGAATATAAAAAATGCATATTAAAAATAACAATTATAACGATTACTGGAATGAATTAGAAGCTTCTGAAAGAAGAACTAAAAGATTTAATCAACAATTTAATAACCCTTGTTTTGGTTTTGTATTATGTGTAGTAATGTTCATTTTTTGTCCATGTATTTGCTATGATAATATAACAAAAGTTAAACCTGAGAATGAATAAAAATTGAAATTTATATATAATAATACTAATTATAACATATTTTATGGATAAAATGCTTCGTGTTTATATTTCTCCTTCCTCCTCCCCAATAAGTCAGATTCTTGAAAATGATTTCAAGAATATGTTAGTAGAATGTGGTTCTCCAAAATTTTTTCAGAAAAAATATCATAATGTTAATGATATTTTAAATGATCTTAAAAATGAAATGAATATCAATATACAAATTTACAATAATAATGTGCTAATGTTTCATCCTTCTGGAGTAAAAGCTCTAATTGAATTTGAAATTAGAAGGGAACTTGATAAATATTGTTTAAAAATAAATTCACCAATTACCAAAAATACCCAAATTTGCTGTATTCTTGGATGTGAATTAAATGATAAATACTGTAAAACAGTTGATTTAAATAATTTTAATCTCTTTTATCAATATATCAAAAATGTTATTAATGGAATTTATAATTATAAAGGTTATATTCCCTACGATTGTAAATTTGAAAAAACCGTTGATATTGTAGACTCAATGATCATGTGTGAAATAAATAGACTCACAAATATACTCGAAGATTGTGGAGAAAATATTTTGAATAAAACTGATATACATTCACAAATTGATCTTTGGTGTTTACTTAAAAACTGGAATGGTCAACAACTTAAAGAACATCCAGGTTCTAATATTATTAAAAATAAAATTATGTCTAATATTGATGAGATAAGTGACAAAACAACCTACATTATTGGAACAGAACCAAATTATCAAAATAATGATTCACTTAAAAAAATTATCAAAATGCTTAATTGTGAATTTACTTATTGGATGTTTTTAGTAAACAGTCTCTAAAAATTGAAATTTATTTAACAACATATCAATATAATATATTAAATTTAAAAAAATGGTAACATTTACCATTAATCAATTAATTGCAATTTCTTTTTTATTATCTGCATTTACTATTTTATATGTAACTACGATACTCTACTTATTTGAAAAAAGTATTAAAAAGAATCAAGAATACTATAAAGATTTAATAGGTAAATCTAATACTATTTTTTTTGAAAAATTAAATAAAATAGAATCAGATATTAAAGATTTTGAATCAAATACTAAAAAAAGTATTGATAAAAGGTTTGGATTGGTGCATAGAACTTTAGAAGATAATCAAAAATATATAGAGGGACTATATAATCAAAATCGTGATAACTCATTTGAAATAAGTAAAATTAGAGAAAAAATGAAAGTAACTATTGGAAAAAATAAATCTTTAGAAGATAAAATAGAATCCATAATAAACCAAGAATTTTTTAATATACAAAATAAAGAAGATAGTAATAATTTAGAAAATAAGAAAGATGATAATGATTCAGAAAAAGTATTAATTTTAGAGAATAAATTAAATTCTATAACAGATAAATTATATAATTTGACTGATGAACTTAAATCCACTAAAGAATTTATTGATTTAGTTGAATCAAAATATAATAAAAATAATGAAATGAATAAATATATTGAAAATCAAATTAAAACATTATATGGAAGATTTAATTCAATAGATAAAAAAACAAAACCTTTTGAAAATTATGTAAAAAATGAACAAATTGACAAAATTATCTTTGAAATTGATAATTTAAAATCTAATTTTCAGAGACTTAGTGATGAAATAACATTAGAAGAAAAAATATCAGAAATAACCATGGATTCAAATTCAATACAAACTAAAATTTTAAATACAGAAGTAACTGAACAAAAGAATATTAAACAATCTAATAACATCCAATCATTAGATAATATATATGAACTTTTTAATAATTCACAAAAAGAATATTATATTAATAAAATAAAAGAACTCATTAATTCAGAAAAAATATTAATTGATGAATGCAAAGAAATAGAAAAAAATTTTAAAGAAAAATATCCATCATCACATTTTAATTTCCCTGATGGATTTTGTTCATTAAAAATTAATCAATTTGGTGAAGTAACACCATCATCTGATACTTTGCATTTATTAACATATAATTACAATAATTCTAACAAATTAATTGAAATTGTTTTTTGCAAACATTTTATTGAACATATTGATTTGGATAAAAACTTTCATTATTATGTTAATAATCAACAAGTTGAACTTATAGAAATTACTAAATTTAATATTAGACCAGATATTCCTTTAATAATTTCTAATGATTCTGATTTTGTTGAATTAGAAAATTATTGTTTAAAAGGAATTTATTATATAATGCAGAGAAGAAAAATTATTTTAGAAAGATTCAATAATATAAATAAACAAATTTTTTATAATTATTAAATAAAAATTGATTTGGCATAATAATATAAAAATAAAATATAATATTCTAATGGAAAATTTATTTGCCTCTGTAATTGGAACATTATGTGCTGAAATTATTACATTACCAATTTGCACTGTCAAAACTGTATATCAAAACAACCCAAATTTAACTATTAAAGAAACAATTCATAAAATAAGAAAAGAGTCTGGTTATAAAGGATTTATTCAAGCATATACACCTGCTATTATATCTCAGATTGTATCTACATCTTCAAAATATTATTTTTATGAATTAATTAAAAACAAAAGAAAAACTGACAAATCTGATATTTTGAACAATTCAATAAATGGATTAATGGGAGGCGTTATTGGAAGCCTCTTTTCTCATCCTGTTGATGTTTGGAAAAACTTTTTACAAAGAAATGAAAAATTCCCATATTCTAATCCTAAAATTTATTATCAAGGTTATACTGCTTCAATCTACAAAACTGCTATTCTTTATTCTTGTTTATTTCCAGTATATGATTATTATAGCACTAAGATATCGACACCCTTTTTACCATCAGTTTTAACAACATTAACTGTAAGTATTATTATTCAACCTTTTGACTATTATAAAACTATTAAAATGGCTGGTAATAAACCAACTAAATGGTATAGAGGATTTAGTTTAATGGTAGCCAGATCTATTCCACATTTTGTCACAACCATGGCTATTACAGAATCTATAAAACATTTATTTATAAAAAATTGAAAATATATATACATTATCAGCTATTTTATTCATACATTATATATAAGAAATGTCGCTAAGATATCAATTAACTCGTTCAGCAGATGGCAGACTAGAAATGACAGAAGTCAAGTCAAACCCTGGGTCATCGTGTTCTGAACAATCAAATGATGATTTTTTTCAATTACGAACTTTATCTCCTCCTAAGAAGAAGTTTGAAAAACTTGATAAATTTTGTCTTTTTTGCAAAAAGGCCGGATTTAAATATGATGACCATTTTATGAAAAAAGATGGTTCTAATACTGGTGAAATTGTTTGTGAAAGAATTAAAAATTCCACTTGTACTACTTGTGGTCAAAAAGGTCATACAAAATCTTATTGTGAAAATAAATATATTTTCACATTTAAAAAAGAAAAAGAAAAGGAAAAGAAGAAAGTAGGATGTCAATATTGTATTGATAATAATATTCCTACTAGAATTGCTTCAACTCATAATTCTTATGATGATGATGAAAGTCCATTTAAGAAAATTACTTGTCCTCTCCTTTATTTTCATAATTTTGATTTAGAAATATCTAGAGAAGATGTAAAAGAATCAATTATACTTCCTAAGAAATCTGAAGAACCAAATTTTGTTTCTAAAAAAAGATTTAGTCAAGAAATTTTATCTTCATCACAAGAAAGTAATGCATCAACTACAGTTGAATTTTATGAAATGGAATACACTCTTCAAATTGAAGAAGAATAATTATAAATTTTTTTATCAAAATTAGATAAATTTATTTTTTATTATAAATTTACATTTACTATTGATAATCCATGAATATAATTATATGATAATACAACAATACCATCATCACTTGATAACAAATATTCAAAAGTTGCTACTTTTTGCTTTCCAAATTCATCTAATTGTGTAAATGTTGAATTTATATGAGAAATTTTTAATCCATCTTCAAGTATATTTATATTTTTGTTTTGATTAATATTTTCATATGATTTTCTTAATTTATCCTGACTTGGAATTTTTGAAACTATTCCTCTTAACATAATATTATCATACAATTCTTCTGTACTCTCACAAATTCCATATTTATTTGAAGTTTTTTTTATATAATATTTTTTTTTATGATGTTCGAATAAATAATATTTACATATACCTAAAATTTCTCCTTTAAACTCAATTTTATCACCATCTTTTAAAATAGTTGGTCTAATAAAATTATCTTTAATTTTTTCTAATACTATATGATCTTCAATCTCATTAATCAAATCTATTTTTATACAAGATATTCTTGTTAAACAATTTATCAAAAAACTCATTAAACTATTTATACTATATATATATTATGATCAATTTATTATATATTTTCTATAAAAAATTGAAAAATTATCTTTATGTATACAATTAATATTATTTTATACTTACTTTATAAATGTTTAAACCAAGAGTATCTAACGGTAAAATTTGCAATATTTGTCACCTAATTGGTGATCATGATACATATCAACATGGCAGATATTGTTCAAATTGTGGAAAAAAAAATTGTCATGAAACTCAGAGATGTACTAAAGGTAAGTGTTTGCGATGTTTTAAAAATGATCATCATACTGATGACTGTGTAGAAGTAGAATGTAAAAATTGTGGTAAATTTGATCACCTAACAGAAGATTGTGTTGAAAATAAAGTAGCATGTTCTTTTTGCTATAAAATTAGAAGTTTCAGAATGAGAAACAAAACTGATAAACCAGATATTTCTAAAGAATTCATTTATGGACATGATGAAGAAAATTGTCCCAGTATTTGTTATTATTGTAAAGAAAACAATAAGGCTTTCCTTACACATACTACTTTAGAATGTGAAGTTAAACCTAAAAATTATAAATACACACCAAATAAAATTAATTCAAAATCTGAAATCAAATCTGAAATCAAATCTGAAATCAAATCTGAAATCAAATCTGAAATCAAATCTGAAATGAGTATGAATACTCCAGATAATACTGTAATTATTCCAAGTGGAAAAATTAGTTATGCTGATATTCTTAAGTCTAAACCTGAAATTAATGAAATTATCAATATGAATATTTCTATCGAGTCTGATGATGAAATCTCTGTAAGTAGTGATATTTCAAATAATCTTATCAGTAATATAATTATTTATGAAGAAACAGATAAAAATATTATTTCAGATAATTTAACTTATACAAATAATCAAGTTGAAAGTATTCATCAACCTGTTCAGGAACAAAATAGCATTGAAATTCCTAAAGTTAATTCGGTTTTTGGTGATGAAACTGCAACTCAAATTAATAAAAATATTGGAGAACATACAACGAATATTTATCCTATTCATAATTATGAATTTAGTAATTATCATAACCAGATTCCACATCCTATTAGACCTCCTCCAATGCAACATCCTATTGGACCTCCTCTAATGCAACATCCTATTGGACCTCCTCCAATGCAACATCCTATTGGACCTCCTCCAATGCAACATCCTATTGGACATCCTCCAATCAATAATTATCCAATGCAATATCCTGTGATGCATCATCACTATCCTATTAGTCCTCCACCTCCCACCCATTATCCTATGGGATCACACCAAGTTCCTCCAATGTATCCTCCTCATGTTCCTACACATTATCATGCAAGTCCTCATACACATTATCCTATGAGTCCACCTCCTCCTACTCATTATCCGATGGGTCCTCCTCCTACTAATTATCCGATGGGTCCTCCTACTCATTATCCTGTAGGTCCTCCTCCTACTCATTATCCGATGGGTCCTCCTCTTACTCATTATCCCATTGGTCCACCAGCTCCGGCACATTATCATGTAGGTTCTCCAACAGGATATTATCCTTCCAGTTATCAAGAAATACAACCTAATTCACAGAATATTGCTCAAACTTTTGGTCAAAGTTCAAACTAAATTTAGATTTTTATAATTAAGGAGATTTTGGAATTTTTATATAAAACAAGTTTTGAAAAAAATTGAAAAAGTGCTAATCTGAAACCCTTAATATTAAATTAATTATCCCAATTAGGGTAAAAAAGTTATTACTCACTTTATTATAGAAGATGCCCATTAACTCTCGGTGGCTCACTGGGTACAATGGTCCCGAGAAGCGCTGCGAGCATTGCCCGCTTATTAACTCTCATTACAGTAATCAGCACCATCTTGTGTGTACAGAGTGCAAGGGCAAGTACCATACGGCAGAAACCTGTCGCAAGAATATGTGTCGGCGTTGTAAGCAGAAGGGTCACCGCGAGGATGATTGTGTAGTCGAGATTTGCGAGTCATGTGGTGACTCAGGTCACAAGACTGACAACTGCTTCAAGAACAAGAAGTCGTGCTCTCACTGCTATGCTATCCGTGGACACCAGTATCACAAGACCAAGACTACACCGACTCTCAAGAAGTGGTTCATGTTCACGCATGAGAAGGACGTATGTCCAAACATTTGTCACTGGTGTAAGGATATGGCCGATGATAAGAGACTCATGTACACCCACTCTACTGACAAGTGCAGGCTCAAGCCTACAGAGTTTGTCCATAAGGTCTATCAGCACCAGCGAAAGAACACGACTGAAGGTGAAGAGGATCTAGAGGATGTAGAGGATGTGACCACTATCATCACTACGACTAACACAGAGACTGCCATAATTGTGAAAAATCATGAATTCCAACCTATTGATGATGCTTCTGAGTCTGAGTACGAGGCAGAGTCTGATTCTGGATCTGAGACTGAGTCTGAGACAGAGACTGAGGTCAAGACAGTACTCATCAAGAGTGTGCATTCACTGCCTAGTGATGTTCAGGTTGGAATCACAGAGTCACTGTACGACTTGAGGACTTCTCCAGAGCCGAACACCTCAGGTGTAATGACTCGACTGGACAAGCTATCTGGACTGATCGAGGAACTGGCTATGGAGATCAAGACTATCCAGAACACACAGGTCCAACAAACTGGTCAAGTTGCTTACAATCCAATGGTCTACATGGGTCAGCAGCCTTACTATTATGCCTATCCTCATCCTTACTACGCATACCCTCCAGCTCCCCATCCACAGTTTGCTCCTACAGAGAACTCGGAGTCTTAACAAGACTCCAACCGTCTTTGACTAAATAATTGGATTATTTAGTCAAACATTTTTGTTTACATTGTTTTTATATCATGACATTAAAAATAATTAAAAAATTGATTTTTATATATTATATCTAAATTATTTGGTGATAATGGATAAAATAAACTTTAGCGAATTTGATGATGCTATAAATAAAATAGATGAATATGATGAAGAAACTACAGAATCAATATACATGTTAAATGAATTAATTTGTAGATTAAAAAATACTAATATATCAGTTGAAAATAAAAGCATTAATTTAGAAAAAAAAGTTATTGATAAAAATAAATTAGAAGAAAATATTTTAGGTTTACCAATTGATTGTAAAAAAATATCTGATTATAAAAATATATCTTGTATATACCTTATATGTTTGGGATATGTGAGTGAATTGAGAAATATATATAATATTGATACAAGTTATCCAGATGATTCAATACTTTGCAAATATGGTTTGTCAAAAAATCTAGAAAGGAGACTTAGAGAACATGATAAAGATTTTGGTAACAAACTTAATAAAACATTATTTTTAAAATTTTTTGTTACGATATCAGAAAATAAATTATATTATGCTGAAAACATACTTGAAGATATATTTATACGATTGGGTGTTAAATATGATCGTATTCCAAAAAAAACAGAATTAGTTATAATTCCAAAAAAAGAAATAGATTCTATTAAAGAAGAATACGATAAAATTAAAATTTATTTACTAAAATATGATTGTATTCGGATATGAATAAATGATAAACTTTTGTTTTTTTCAAAACATTTAAATATAATTCAATTATATAAGAATTAATAATGATTTCACTTATTGCTAGTCCTGATCAAATCGTAGATGACTGTGTCACCTATATCACACTTAACTTTGATGACGAATTAAATCAAAAACAATACAAAGGTTTGTATATAAATCTAATTATCAAAAAAGTAGGAACAACCACTAATATACCAACTTACCAACAAAGATATAATGGAGAACCACTCACTTGGGAAATTAATAAATATACTTATAAAATGCCTGGAACATTTCAAGTTACTGCTAATGTTTATGATGGTCCAAGCTTTGCTACTTGTACTTTTATTGTTGAGGAACAATTTATTTTAAGAAACAAAAATATTACTATGAACTTTAAACAACAATCTAACTCTAGAAGTGTTAATTTTCCAACTCATACAGAACAAAATCCTAATGCTATGAAAGTTCAAGTTCAGGGAGTTGATTACTTTAAAACAAATGGTGTCACACCTGTATCAAAAGTAACTACTCAAGAACCATCTATAAATGTAGGTAAAGTTCAAGGAAGAGGAAGAAATGTTGGACCAGGTGGAATATAATAAAAATAAAGTTATTTTATTTTTTATAAAAAATTATGTATAGATATATATATCATAAATGGAAAGTGGTTTAACAATGGTTTGGCATTCAATACTTATCGGAATTGTTATCTATGTTATTATGGTTTTTATTTTAGGTCAATCTAAACCTGTTGCTGAAGATAGAAGTGTTCTTATTGCTGGTATCGCTCTTGTCTATATGGTTTTATATGGTCACAGTTTACCTAGTAAAATTAACCCTAATATTATGGGTTAAAAAAATTTTTGTTTAACACATGCTAAACAAAAAGATTAAAAATTTTTAATCCTAATTTTATATTTTTTTGATATAATTATTACACTATATCAATTGTAATTATGTGACAAACTTTTATATTATTTTTAATATTTTTTTATATAAAAAATCTATTTTGAATAATACTCCAATAATTCAGAAAATGTTTTTTGACTAACAATTTGACTTTTAGTAAAATAAACATGGGTTCCATAAGTGTAAGGCTTATTTTCTATTATATTTTGTATTTTACCAATAAACAATTTATTACCTTCTTCTCTCGTTTTATTTAGTTCTAAGTATTGTTCTGTTAAAACTACTTCTATCCAAATATATGTTTCATAATTGAATAAAAGCACATAGTCTTTAGGATTGATTGGTTTAACAGTATCAGGATATACATGCATCCATTCTGAATTTGAAATAAAATTTACTGTCTCTTGTTCTGATTTTATTTCAAGCAAATGTAAAATTCTTACAAATAAACATGTTAATACATCATTTGGATCTGGATTTGACATAACATTATATAATATTTATGTAAGCAATATTTAATTAAAGATTGTATATATAAAAAAAATCAATTTTTATTTCTAAATAATTTATTACAAATTCTTTGCATTTCTTCTTCACCATATCTAAGTGAATGTTTGTGATACAATATGCTTTGTTTAATTTGTGATATTAAACTTTCCAATAGTATTATTAGTTTGTTTCTATTATATTCATGATATGTAATTAGATGTGTCATTTTATTGACAAAATCAATCATTGCATCTTGTTCTGAATTGGATCCATTAAAATTTGGACCAAACACATTTTCAATAGTAGCATGACAAGTTAATTCAATAAAATAACTCATTTCTTTAGCAATTAAGTAAATTTGATATCCAATACACTTATTTAGCATGTGATCATATTTATTATATTCATTAAATTTTTTCAAACAATCGTAAATAATTTCTAGCTGAGGTAGATTTTTATGACTGCAATTGAATGGATTCAAATAATATCTGTAAAATACCAAACTTAAATAATTAAATTGTCTACTACTTGTTGGATATCCACCATAAAATAATATGGTTTCTTCAAATGAATTACTTGTCATACTTGGACTATTATGTTTTTGTAATTTTATTATAATTGATTTTATAAAAATTTTGTTTTTCAATTTTTATAAAAAAGTATATAAGAATAATACTATATATAAAAAATATATTAAATTTATGGAAAAAAAAAATAATATGTTAGTAAATACTTATATAAAAATTAAAAATCCAACTATGTTAAGACCGAACTCAATAAATCATGAGTGTGATCCTGAAAATTTTGAATTTAAAACACAACAAAAAAATTATGATATGTTAAAAAATACATTGGAACCATATGGTATAGTCCTTACTAGAATTCATGCAACAAGATGGTCAACAGCAGGAAATATTTTAGATCCTGATAGATATGTTTTTGTGGTTGAATCAAATTCACCTGTAGTTTGGTATAAATATGAAGGAGAATCATATGGATCTGGTCAAAATTATTTGTATTTTGCAAAGAAAAAAATTAAATTAACACAATGGCTATATGGAACAGAAGATTTTAGAAATCAAATGATAAATCAAATAAGACAAAATAATTGATATAGTTTTTATCAAAGTTTTATATAAAATAAAAATTAAATTTTTTTGATTTACTTATATAGATATATATCAAATATATTTGAATGGACTTTCATGAATACACACAATTAGTTAATGAATTTTTCAAAATTATTTTTAACAATAAATATTTGAAAGTATCAGTTCCTTTTATTGCGTTAAGTTTAGGTTTAATTTGGATAATAACCTCTTATTATTATAAATATCAAATAAAAAAAATAAAAAACAAAGCTACTCATGATATGATAATTTTACAAAATGACATTGTGTCAAGAAATCATAATCAAAATAATCAAAGTTTTGAACTTTATCCATCTTTATCAAATTATTATAGTATACCACAAAATGTTAATTTAGTAGCTACAGCACCTCCTCAGTATATTGTTCAACAAAATGATTTTTCAAGTGCATAAATAAAGATAAAAGTTGAATAAATTTTAATTTAATTCTATCAAATAGATTTACAATGGAAGAAGAATATATATTCGTATATTCTCATTTAGACTATGAGATTGGTGAAATTCTAAGCAAGGGTGTAAAAAAAATTATTTTTCAACAAGGATATAATAAACCAATAAACAATTTACCTGAATGTATAGAAAAAATAATAATATTTCATAATTATACTGAACCAATAAATAATTTACCCAGTAACTTGAAATATCTTGCATTAAACACAAATGATTATCAATATCCATTAAATCACTTACCAGAAACTCTTAAATATTTAAAGCTTGGAAGTAATCCATGTCAACTAGAAAATCTACCAAATTCATTAATAGCATTACAAATTAATGGATATTACAATTATACTTTAGAAAATCTACCAAATAAATTAGAAGAATTAAAAATTGATAAACTAGCAGATAGAATTTCAATGGATTCTTTACCGAATTCTATAAAATTACTATTGATAAATTACAAAAATAAAATTAATGTTTGGCCTACTTCTTTAGAAAAATTAATAATATATAAATATAATTATAAATTAGATAATATACCTAATATTTTGCAACTACATATAGGAAGTGAATATTCATTTGATATTGATAATGTTCCAGATTCTATTGAAATACTTTTTATTGGAAGAGATTATCAAATTCCAATAAATAAATTACCTCAATCTCTTAAAATTTTATGGCTTGAAAATCAATCTTTGAAAAATATAATATTCAAATGTGAGATAAGTGATCAAATAAAAATAGTTAATTCTTGTCCAATAGAATATACAGATTTTTTTAACTAACATCTATTTTACATTTTAAGTAAAATAGATTATATAAAAAATTATTGTTTGATTATTTTTTATTATTTGAATCTAACTTATTTAGTTCATTATTTGTTTTTTCTATATTGCTTTTAAAAATTTCAGTTGATTCTTCAAAATCAAATAATTTTAATTTGTCTCCTATTGATTCTGATGTAATATTTGATAAAATTTTCGGTTCAAGTAATTCATAAGATTCAAAATCTAAATTGTTATTATATAAATCTGATGATTCCATTTTATATATTATTTATATAAAAAATTAAAATAAAATATTTTTAGACTGATATTACTGTAAACCTATCTGGACTAGGATTATTAAATGTTCTAATTAAATCTGATGCTTCTGTGTAATTTGTTAATTTTGACAAATTATTTGTTAATCCTATTATAAAACCATATTTTGAACTTGACGTATATTCATGAGTTCTTTTTTCATAATCATCTAATTTTCTCAAAATATAAAATATTATATTTTTGTATAAATCATAATCTTGTCCTTCAAATCTTACCTTCTCTCCAGAATCTATATCAATATAATCAACATCTTCTGCAACAAAATGATAATTTACACAATTTGATATACCATTGTGTTCTGAACTCATATCGTCATGAACTGGTTTTACTTTTGTATTGTAATATTTCTTGATAAAAATAAACAAGTTTAAAATTTCAAGTAACTTCATAGTTAAAATAACTTTATCATATATTAATTCTGCAGGTAAAAATACAGAATTGTAATATAAAGATTCGTAGAAAACTTTTACAATTGTTTGGAAATTTGCAAAAACAAAATTTGATGGAATAGTTGTTATATTTGCGTCTGTCAAATTAAAATGAGTGTAAAAATCTATACCACTATTTACTTCAATTAAATTTTCAAATATAGAATAACATACACATCCTAAATCATAAAGCGGAGATGTTATTAAACACCCTTTAAATAATACATTTTTTTTATAGTCTACAGTTCCCCAACCACCATCATTTAAAAAGAAATTATTTGATATACTAACTAGACCAAAATCAATTATTTTCACATGAACATCTCCAGAATCATCTAATCCATAAATCATATTACCTGGTTTTATATCATTATGGGTGATATATGTTATATTGTTATATTCTTTATAACATAAATTATGAACACGCATTAATTGATTTATGCATTTTGATAAATTTTTAAAAATATTATTTGTTTTTATTATTAATGTTGCGTAATATAGTGAACTTGTATCAGCAATACCACCATTCATTAATAAAAAACTTACTTTACCATCTCTTAACAATATTTTTTGAATACTTGATAATGACACACCTGTAATATTTCTAATAAATATATTGTCCATTAATGTTTTATCTAAACTAATATTGTCTGATAACTTATCAACATAATCTTGTATATTTTCTTTATAAAAACTAAATAAGACATAATTTTCATTAAATATATTATAATCTCGTGCTGCTATAGCTAATTTACTTAATTTATATCCAATAAATGATTCTTTAGTTAACATTTTTATATAAGTATTTGTTTGAGTAGTATCAAAACCTATTTGTTTAACTGGTATTATTTTTATAACCATATTTTTTTTATATATATTGTTTATTATATTAGTTGCTCTGATTCTTAAACCATAACCAAAACCTCCCGCATTTAAAATCTTTGACTCTTTTACATTATTTTCCAATATTCTATATTCTTCTCTTGTATTATTAAATATTATTGGAACACGTTGTATTGCTGTACTAAAAAACATATCTATAGTTTCAAATTCTCGGGTACCAAATTTAGCTGCATAAGAAATTAATCCACTTCTTGTATATAATTGTTTTTCAGTTGAATCATATCTGATACCACCACCCCATTTATTAACATTAGTATCATTAATTTTATTTATTTTTTGGGTAGTTATAAAGAATAAACTATTTAACATACCAAGTGATGAATATAAAAATTCAAACTTTGATTTAATCGTATTTTCAAACATATTATACGAAATTCCCCATTTATTAATATAGGATGAAGTTACTTCTACTGAATTATTTAAACCTGTAGCTAATCGAACATATTCTCTCGTATAATCATTTGTTTCTTGTGTATAACCATTTTGAGTATTAAATTGTTCCAAAGTTCTACCAGAACCAATACATAATCTTTTTAATATAAGAAAATTTAAATGAGTAATTATATTTCTTTTATAATAATTTTTAAATGGTGTCATTAATTTTTGAATTATAAGATTTTGCTCTTCATCAATATATTCATATACTCTTAAAATATTAGGTTGAGATATATCTTGATCTATTAGTTTTGATAACTTTTTAAAGAATCTTATATAATACTGAATATTTAATGAATCTGTTTTCATCAAATATAACATAATCAATACTACAAATCTATTTAATCTCTTATTATACTTTTTAACATTCCATATATTTAATATGTGTTTGAATAACATTTTATTTATTTCTTCAATTTGTTTTAATATTGTATATGATTCTAAACTAAAATTATAAAGAGGATAATTAAAATTAAAAGTTTTAACTTCGTCTTCTTTCATTTTCAAGTCCAGATCTCTATATCTTAAAAAACTTATGTCTATAAGTTCTCCTGAACAATCTAGCTCTTCTTTATCACCACCAGCTATTACATCTTGAAAATAAACTTTTGTAAAAAGTTTTAATCTTAATAAATCAAAATGCACTACTTCGTTTAAATCTGAAAATTCTTTTTTTAATGTATTGTTAAAAGTAATCACATAATTATGAAAATTTTTGGTATCATTTTCATTATCTAATATATTGTTTACAAAAACTGTTTCCACTATATCATCATTAAGTGATTCATCAATCATTTTTGCATTAAAAATTAATTGATCTTTTGTTTTAGTTTGAATTATTGCTGTTTCAATACTCATTTTATTATCAATAATATCATAAGTTAATTCACTGCCTTTATAAAATATCTTTGATATGGGTTTTCCATTATAAGTATAATTTATATCAGTATTACTTTTAATAAATAATTCCTTGAAAGAATTCAAAAAATTTATATCATCCTGAGCATATAAATCTGATTCTTCATATTTTTTTCTAATTCTATATAGTAATTTTATTGCTATAATTTCTATCTCTTTTAAGACAAAATTAAATTGTTCTTCATCAACAAATATATCTGGATTTAAATGCACAGCAAAATCTATATCACTTTTTCCAAATGTATTATAATAATCATCAATTTTACCGATTAAATTTGATGGCAATTTTGAAGGATCAATTTCATTTATCATTAATTTAAAAATATATCTTAGTGTTAGCAAATTAGGATTAATATCTTTTACATTATCAATCGATTTTATTATCTCTTCTATTTTTTCTAAATAATTAATTATATCAAGTCTTATCGATGAACCACCCTTTAAAATTATTTTAATATCAGAAACATTAATATTTATTCCTAAATCAATAAAATCTCTTCTAACCTTAGTTCTTAAAACATATCTTTCTATTAATTTTTGATAATTAACATAAAAATCATATATCATTAAGGTTCTGATATTATCTGTTTTAATAATATTTTTTAAAATTAAATTTGTTATCTCATCATTAAACTTTTTCTTTGGTAATTCAAAATCTTCTGTGTTTATTTTTTCACCTACAGTACAACTAAATCTATAATAATTTGTTCCAATATACTTGGTCTGAAAAGATTTTTCTCTACAAAATTCTAAAGTTCTTGTTGGAGCTATTTCTCTTCTATAAAAATCTTTAAATTCTTCTTGATCATAAATTATATTACCTAATGGAAGTGAACCAGGATATTCAATTACAGAATCAATTAGAGGTTTAATATTTATTTTATCATTCAATATATAATAATCATAATTTTTAAATTCGAATAAATTGGTTATGTAACTTTGGTTATAACCTCTATTTCGATCTATTCTGTTTAATACTTCATTAATATCAATAACTCTTCCTTCTAAAAAACTTCTTTGAATCAAATTTCTTATTATGTATTTTTTAGATTCAGCAGAATCATCTACCAAAACCATTACAACATATTTATCATAACCATCATATTTTTCATCCCCAGTATTTGCATCTATAAAAACTTGGTCATAATTTCTTTTACAAGTTTCCAGTAATACACTAATTTTTCTTTTAGAAGCTTCCTTAATTAAACTTTCATAAACCATTGCTGAATAAGAGTGACACAAATCAAAATTATTTGTATGATATTCAATTACTGTTTCACCTGATAATTCTGGTTCTACAGTTTCAAATAATCTTTCATAAATTGCTATTAAATCATCTAATTCAAAATCTTTATAAGAATCTCTATTATATATTAAATCCATAACCTTACGAGTTTGTAATTCTGGATTTGATAAAGGAATACCTAATCTCCAAAAGGTCATTAGTTCATATTTTTTTAATACATGCTTTATTTTGTCTGTTATATTTTTATATAAAGGAAAGTTTAATCTTATATCATCAATATTTATAACCAGACAATCTGATAAATCAACATTAAATTTTTTCATGATATCTTTATTTTTTGTTATCATAGATTTACCCGCACCATATGGTCCTACTGTTAAAAATACATAAGGATTTTCCTGTGATTTTTTATTTGACAAAGCAGATTCTATGTATGGATATATAAATAATTCATTATTTTTTAATAATTCAAAACCTAATTCATATTTAAATCCCTCCATTATCGGATTTTTATTTTGTAAAATATATTCTTTAAAAGCATTATCTAAAATATCAAAATTAAAAAATCTAGTATCGAGATATTTATTATTATAAAATTGTAGTGTTGATATAGTTGCAGAATATGTGGCTAAATCTATTGGAACATTAGTAGCAATATCCATTCTCAATGCTCTTGCTGAAGTTATATTTTCTCTTAATTGTGTTACTATATAAATATTTAGATAATAATTTGATTTAGTCCAAAATTGACAAAAACTATGAGTTAATGATAATTCAATTGAATTTAAAAATCCATGGACTACTGAAACAAATTTATTAAAATTATCTTCTTGATTTACCCATGCTATTCTTGTTGATATTAAAAATCCATTTAAACCAAACTCTGATTCTGTGTGTTTACAGAAAAATATTTCTTTTTCTGCATTTGTATATAACTCAACATTTAATTTCACACGTTGATCTCTATTTGCTAAACTTATTGAATCTAAAACTGGATATTTTAAGTCCAATTCTATAGTTTTATTTCCTTTGTAAATATACAAATTTTTATTTTTATCACTTAGTTCCCAATTTCTTAGATTAGTTTTTAAATGAAATTCACAAAATTCAGAAAAATTATTTGATAATTGATCATAAAATGAATAAATATCTGGTTCTGTTAATAAAAAATGAATGTGTAAATGTGATTGAGATCCTGTATGAACATAATTATGTAAAAAACTTAATTGTTGGTTATTTAATTTATAAAAAGTTAATAATTCATATAAAACTTGATAATCCAATACTTCAAATTGAGAACCTACTATTTTTCCATATTCATGATTTAATGAAAGTATCATAAAATGATTTTTATAATATGGTTCAAAATTAGGAACTATTACATAATTTCTCCATTTTAAAGTCTTAATTAGGTTAGGAGGAACTTTTCCATTCATCATGATATTTGATTTTTCTATTATTAAATCATTTGATAATTCTATTTTTTCTCTTTGTAATGGGTCAGTAACATATATACCTCTTGATCCATCATAGACAAAATCGTAATAATCACATAACCCACAATTTTCATGATTTGTTATAAAAGGATTTATTACCTTAATATCATCACTTAATAAACCAACAATAATTGGATGTAAATAATCATTTAAATTAGGTAATGGAGGTTCTCTACATTCCATACCTTCTAATACATTCTTTGTTTGATTAGTTTCAGGTATGTATCTTTGCCAAGAACCATTATTATCCATTATATCAATTGCTAATTTTAACTTGTCAATAATTGGTTCATTTTTTTTTATATCAACATATTTTTCATCCTTATAGGGAGAAAGCATTATATATAAATAGTATATAAATTTATTTATATAATAACTTGAAAAATTGAATTTTTAGAATATTACATCGTACCTATTCAATATTATAATCATCATCAATAAGAAAATACATCTTTAAAAGCTTTTTATGTTATCAGAAAACATTATTCAATCTATAAGATCAATTAAGAAAGTAGAGGATAAAATTCTAAATTTTAATAAATGGAATTTTGGAACAAGTTTTTATCCTTGTATTACTTCAATTGAATCTTATCCAAGAATTAGAGTTATTTATAAAAATTTATCACACATGTTACAATGGAAAAAAGGAATATTATATCCAGATGGATTTGAGATACAGGTTGATTTATTCCTTGACTTAATAGAACTAAATAAAGAATCGATTATACCAAATATCACAAATAATAATTTTGACGTTGTACAAAATATTTTAATGGAAATTCTTGAAAAATCTATGAATTCTAATGTTAATTATGAATCAAATCAATTAAACAATCTAGATATATTCTTTTATATTTGTATTAGTGCAGAATTTTACAATCAAGTATATAAAAATCCAGAGCTAAAAGAAATATTATATCAAAAAAAATTTGAGGAGAATTATTTGGTTGATTTAATTAGAAAAATAATTTGTTTATGCGAATAATTCTCTTCTTTCTATATATCCAATTAATTCATTTTGTAAATTAATCATATTCATACTTAAACCAATACCATTTTTTTGTTTAACATCTTCTCCTGATATAAATTTATCCATTATTTGATAATAAGTTTCTTTAATTATTGGATCTGGTATAAATCCTCTTTGTATATATTTTTCAAATCTTAATTTCTTTCTATTGGCTTCATAATTATTCAAAAACACTCCATTTAATATTTTTGAATTTAAAGATAAAATTTTATTGATTAAATCAAATTTACTTTTATCATTTAGTGAATATATATTAAAAACTAATAGTCCATTTTCAACTACAACTTTTGCATAATTCATATTAATTGTTAAATCGGTTCTTTCTAAAATTACTTCTGGACTTTTTTTTGTATAAACTACATCAATCAATTTATACTCTCCATTTGGCAAATTTTTTATATAATGTGCAACCATTTCAATTTTTGAACTAAATTCTGTTTTATCTTCTTCGTTAGCACAATCTATCCTTGATAAATAATAACCATTTAAACATAATAGTGTGTGAAATTGATTTTTTTTTTCATATGTTGATGGAGGAACCCAAATATCTAAATCTGATTTAAAATTATCCCATTGGGTTACACTATACAATACTATACCTCCTGTAATTATTATATTATTCTCAAACATATAATGCATTAATCCCCATACCTCTAGTAAAAATTCATATTTTAATATACTTTGTATTGGATAACTTTGCACTATTAAGCTATTCATTGATACAGATATATTAATAATATATATATACTTTACTTATCAATTTTTCCAAAAAATTGAAATTTTATTTTATCTTAAATTAATTTATATCCTAAACTCTAATATTTTAAATGTCTAGTAGAGCAGTAGTCAAAACTAATAAATTAGATAGTTCTAGTAAATCTAGTTCTAGTCTAAAATCAAAACTAAAATCCCATATTAATTCTACTCTTAAATTAGAAAAATCAAAAGATTCTGATGAAGATTCAAACGAAGAATCTGAAAAAAAAAATTCGAATTCTGAAAATGAAGATTCTGAAAATGAAGATTCTGTGAATGAAGATTCTGAAAATGAAGATTCTGTGAATGAAGATTCTGAAAATGAAGATTCTGAAAATGAAGATTCTGAAAATGAAGATTCTGTGAATGAGGAATCTGAAAATGAAGATTCTGTGAATGAGGAATCTGAAAATGAAGATTCTGTGAATGAGGAATCTGAAGAAATTAAATCTAAAGGTACAAAAGTCGGGAATTATGTAATTAAAGTTCCTGAAAAAATTAAATCTAAAGGCACAAAAGTTGATAATTCTGTCGATAATAAGAAAGATACTTATCCAAACCCTTATAAAGATAAATCTAACCTAGACCCATGTACAGGAAGATACATACCGCCTCCTTCTGAAAGAATTAATAAGAGATTTTTAGGTGATCTTTCAACTGATCCTTATGATAATTTACTTTTTTACAAATCAAAGGATGATAGTCCAAGAATTAATTACATTCGATCCAGTTTTACTGAAGAAGAAGCAGATCAATATATTAAAGACAAATACACAAAGGAACAATTATCTAAAATTGACTATGATATTCTGTTTGGTGAAACTCAGCAAACTTATATCATGTATTTAAATAAGGTAAGACAATTAGCTAAATTCTGCGATAAATATGAGATTGATGAAATTAAAATTGATTGTTATCAGTATCTAATTGAAGGACAAATCAACAAATTACTCTTTTGTAAACAAATTTACAAAGCACTAATTTATGAAATTGATAAAAAGGTAATTAATATGATTTGTCCTGGTAGCAAATATTATAAGGCTGACGGTTATTAAAATTTTTTATAAAAATTGATTTTTCTAAGTAAAAAACATTCTAATAAAACTAATTAAATATTAAATATAAAGATCAATATTATATGTTGAAAAAAAAAATTTTATTTGGGCTCCTTAGTTTATTCTTAATTTTAGGATTTGTCAATGCTATTTCTTCTGGAGCTAATGAACCTATTGCTGATAATGAATTAGGACTTACTGCAAAAGACTGTGCTCTTCAATATTGTGAAGAAAAAGACGGTATGGCTCTATGGCTTACCTTTGTAAACGAATGTGTTGACTCTCCTAATCCTTATTTTATGGAAAAAAATTATAATCCAACTATAAGTACTTCTTCAAATATATTTGATTTTGGGGTAAGTAGAATAGTAGCAGGTTCAATATGTTCTATGTTTGGAGTCATTGGTCTTATTTTTGGTTATGTTATCGGAACAAATCAAAAAATTAATCAATATATAAAAATATCTCAAATTGAAGATGATGATATCCAAGTTGAAATGTAAAAATTGAATTTCAATAGGATTAAATTATATTCTAATATATCAAATTATCAAATTATCAAATTATCAAAATGGAATATATATCTGAATATCTATTAGGATATTTCAAGGAATCAACTTATAAAAAACAATTATATATACCTAATCTATGTGAAAAGAATTATGAAGATAAAATAAATATTAGAGTTATTGAACAAACAATTTATAAAATTTTGATGGATAATCCACATCCAAATATAGTAAAAATATTCAATATTGGAAATGATTTTGTTGAAATGGAAAATCTTAATATAAAATATATGACTATTCCAAATGTTTATGATTTATTCCAAGCTAAAAAATATCTTCAATCTAAAGGTATTATTACAATCAATTGGAACTATTCTAAAATTGGAACTAGCACTGATGGTAAATTCAAGGTTTTTGATTTTACATGTGCTGGCTTAATAAATCCAGATTATCCAGATGAGTGGTTACTTGAGCCAGTTCATACGGATATTTATAGAATTGCATTAGGAAAAGGTTGTACTACACCAATTTCTATTGATAATTATTGTTTTACAAAAGAATTTGGAATTTAGAGAATTGTATTTTAATTTTTATAAAAATTTGGACATACATCTGTAATTAAATGCAATTTTTCTAATTGAATACCTATTGTAAATATGTAATTTAATTCTGAGATTACATTTTCAAAATCATATGAGTCAATTTCAATTTTTTTACAACAATCAACAAAATCTCTAATTTTTATTATGTGATTTGGAATTCGTGAAAATACATGAATCCAGCAGTAAAATGGAGTTTTCAAATTATAATATTCTAATTGTTTGTAAGGAAAATTGATATACATATAATATTGTCCTCTATCTATTTGAATTGAATTTCCATTCAAAAAAATATTGTTTGAATCAGTTATTTTATCTGAACATAATTTTTGATATAATCCTATAGCATCTATACAACTATGATAATAAATTTCATAAGGTGATGGAACTGGATGCATTTTTTAAATAATTCTTTAATTTTATAAAATATTTTTCAAATTTTTCTCAAAAATTTGAAAAACATAATCTAAATTAAGTTATACAATATATTATTATTAAACATGAGAAACGAGTGGATAATTAGACCAAAACCAATTAAAGGATTTGAAGAAAGATGTCATCAAATAGTAAAATTTATTGAGAATACTACTGAAAAAATTAGTAGATCTAAATTGTCAAATGAAGAAATATTTGAACTAAATGACCAAATCAATGAACTTTTACAAGAATATGATAAAATAACTATTACTAAATATATTACTGCTAATTCACCAAAGTTAGGTGTTAATCCATATACTGATAATCTTATTATCCAAAAATATTATGACAATTCCAAATACAACTCTGAGGCTGATTTTTTTCGAGAAAACTTTGACAAATATTTCTGTGAGTTTTCTATAGAAGATTCAATTGGATATACAAACTATCTTGGGGAAACTTTTATTGACTTCAAAGGATATATGATAGCAAATTCAAGTGTCCTTTCTGCAGAAATTCAAATAATTAGTTCACAAGATATGAATCCAAATGTTATGCTTTCTTTAGCTAACATGATTGAATTCGAAATTAAAAATATGCCTGATTCTAATTCTAAATCTTTATTTGAAAAATCTATCAGATGGCTTAGATTTTGGGCAAATCAAGGTCACAGTATTCGCGTACTTCTTGACTAAAAATTGAATTTTTATAATATATGAACTAAATATTGAATCTATATCATAAATAAAACAAAAATAATGTCAGACAATACTCATACTGTTTGTGACAATTCTTATATTGATTGTGTTAGAAATATTGTAAAGTGGTACACTAAAGAAATTAGTTTAATGAATTCTAATGATTTTTATTCAGAAGTCGCTGATATTTCTAAGTTAGAAGTAAATCCATATTGGCACAAAGTCGAAAATGGAATTGCTATTGAATTCTATTATGGACTACCTTTGTATCTATGGACAAAGTATGGTCGTGTGAGACTTATTGGTTCATGTACTCACTATAATTTAATTGGAATAAACATGATTCAAGACCTTACTTCTAGACTAATTGAAAAATTTTCTTGTACACTATTATATCCTCTTGAAAAGCGTCATGATGGAGATTTTGGACCTGTTTACCAAATTGGTAATGTAAATGGAATGAATGTTGACAATGTATCAGGACATGTAACTAGAATTGATTATCAGATTAACAAGGCTATTTTACATAAGGTTTCATCTGGTTAATTTCTAGATAAAAATTGATTTTATATATATCTGTGTATAAAATTATATTTATATATCTTGAAAAAGGTATGTCTGATTCAATAATTAATATACTTGAAGAAGAATTTGGTGAAGAATGGACAACTTATAAAAGAGGTAATTTTATTCACATTCGTGCTATTATTATTTCGTTATTTATCGAACTTATAACACAAAGAAAAATATTCAAAGAAAAATATTCAACAATTCAAAGCTTTTATGAGAAGTATGCAGATAACGATATTATTTTACAAGCGATTGAAAAAGATAATGGAGAACCAGAATTATCCACATTTGTAAATGTATCAGATAATGTTAATAAAATAATTAATGATTACATTAAGATGATTGTTCAAAGTAATAAACTTGATATAAAAGAGGAACAAATTTCTATTATTAAGAAAGTACTGGTACCACTTGTTGAGTTGGCAAAATCCAAAAAAGATGTAATATCAAAATACGTTATAGAATCTCAATCAATTTGTGAAATGACAAAACATAAAAAAGACAAGCCAAATAGTTTGACAAATAATAATATTTCAATGGATAATCCTGCTTTACATAAATTTTGCAAAATAGCAAATTATACTGATATGTGCAAAAAATTCTTTAGCTCTGAATCAAATATCGGTCTTATGTTGTTGGTTGCAACAAAATTAAGTGATGGATTTAATTCAGAATTTAAAAATGGTGGATGTCCGACTATTCATACTCAAGCTAGAGAAATAATTGTACGAGATACTGCTGATTATTTACAAAAACCTAGAAAAAAAACTGTTTCAATAAAAAGAAGTTATTCTGATTTATGCTGGGTAAAACCCAAGAATAAAAAAAATAAAAAAAAAGCTAAAAAAGATCATGATTATGTTTGGATATATTCAGATGATCCTATAGTTTCCACAAATAAAAAAGATATTGTTATTCCAACTTCAAATCAAGAAATTGTATTAGGACCTGAAAAAAAATTTAGTCTGGAAGAAAGTGAAATTAATCTACCTAAAAAATCTGGTTTACTTGATAACATTGTTATGCCACCAAACATATTTTTAGTTGAAGAAACTGAAGAACATGAAAATAAAGATGAAAATGAAGTTGAAGGAATTGAAGAAATTCTGGAACCTGATAGATCAAATTTAACTTTTAACTCTAGTTCAAATTTTGAAATGCTTATCAAAGCATTAAATAATATTGGTAATAAACAAACTAATTCAAATGGATTTGGTCGTTTTTTAACAAATCCAAGTTTTTCTTCTGATTTTTCTAATATTTTCAATTAACGAAAAAGTTATATTCTAATGGTTTATTTTTTTGGATAATTTTAACATGACTTCTATTATTTCTTTTCAAATGTTTTTTTATTTGAATATATCTTTCTGGATAATCATCTAAACAATTTGAACATGTTACTCCTAAAATATATTTTGAAATATCTATAGGTTGGTTAAAAACTAATTCATGTTCTTGTAAATTATTTTTTTGTTTGAGAGAATCTTTTATATATGACTTTATTTCTGATATTTTTTTTAATCTAGTAGTTGGGTTGTCTGACTTTTTCAACTCTAATATTTTTTTGGATTCAGGATGTGATTCCCATTTTGAATAAAATTCAGTATCAAAATCTAAAAGTATCTTTGGATCTAATATAATTGTAAAATCCATATAATTATCTGATTTATTGATAAAATCATCGAAATATATATTAGTAAAAATATGTTTTTGTGCTTTACCTTTTGATATCATTCTATTTTGTTTTGCAACATTGGTGCCTAATTTTATTTTACCATCTTTCAAAATTGACAGCAAATTTGAAAGCTTGGATGTAGAGTGTGTTATATAGAAACCTTGGAGAGAAGATTTTGTTTTTGAACCTAAACCAATTTGATTTTGAATTAGAATTTGTATTAGTTTGATATATTTGGTTTTCCACTTTATATATTCGTTATAGTGTATATCTGTACTATCTTGTGAATTCATTTCTTTTATATATTGAATATATAAAAAAATTGATTTTTATAATTGAATAAAAAACACTATATGTATAACTAATTCACTAATATTTTATGGGCATATCTAATACAGAAAAAGTTGTGATATTAACTGATAAATTTGACATAGAAAGTAAACATAATGATATTAACATTTCTGATAACAAATTTGATAACAAATTTGATAACGAATGTTTAATTTGTTTTGAAAACTTTACTAGTGATCAAGAATATTTACAATTAGAATGTAAATGTGTTAAATCTTTTTATCATACTAAATGTATTTATCAATGGATTTCTATTGATAAAAACAAAAATAACAAATGTATTGGATGTTATAAGAATTTTAATTTAGATATTCCTCAGTCATATAATATTTATACAGAAAACAACACTAATACTAATAATACAGAAACAAGAGATAATGATATAGTTTTTAATCAGTTACTACATTATTACAACAATTTAAGTATTAAGCATGTAACTAAATATTTTGAAATTTCGATAGTAATTTTTTTCATATGGATGATAACAAACACTGTTTTATTATTTTTTACAAGTAATAAAAGTATTTATAATAAACTTTCAATAAGTTTATCAATAGTATCATTATTTTTTGGATTAGGTGGATTATTATTTGTATCTGTAGATTGTCATAATTTTATGAATTTTATTACACACGAGACAACCAATATTCAAGATATTTTTGATGGTATTATATTTTGGAAAAAACATATTAAATGGATTGAATTATTTTTATTAATTCATAATTTGCTTAATATGATTATTTTTTTGGCTATTATAAATTCATATCAAAAAGAAAATGTATTTGCCTATTCAATTGGTATTGTTATGATGGTTTCATATTTTTTATTGGTAAAATATATCGATGGACCAATTACACGCAAATTTTTATTTATTTATGCTTACCAATTTATTTAGATTTTTTTAGATTTTTTTAGTATGTTCTCTTAACTTTACATTTTATATTTAATCTATTTACATAAATATAATTACAAGAAAAATTGAAAATTTGTATAATGTAAATATAATAAACATATGATAAAACATTATGAACCCTATTAAAAGACAAAAAACTGTCTATAAGGTAACTAATAAAACAGATGGACTTGTTATTGAATTTGTAGAATTTTTTAATGAACCACTAGATTTATATCTTAGATTAATATCTCAATGTAAATATGTTATATTTGGATATGAATTTAATCAATCAATTGATATTTTAGCTTTGTATCAAGGATGTGAAGACTCTTTAATTTATTCTATTGAATTTGGAGAAAAATTCAATCAACCAATCAGCGTTTATCCAAAAAATTTGCGTATTCTTAAATTTGGAACTGATTTTAATCAACCAATTGATAATTTACCTTTAAAACTAAAATATCTAACAATAGAACAAGGAATTAAGGAAGGAAAATTTAATCAACCAATAAATTTATTACCAGATGGATTAAAAAAATTAAATATAATTTGTGATTCATTTAATCAAAAAGTTGATAATTTACCTAGGAGTTTGAATGAACTTGAAATAAGAAGTATTATGTTTGATCAACCAATGGATAATTTACCTGACTTTTTAACTGATCTTAAAATTAGTGGAGATTTTAATCAACCTCTTGATAAACTCCCAGATTCTCTACAACATCTAACATTAGAATGTGATATTACACATCCTGTAGATAATTTACCAAATAATTTGGTTTCATTAAAAATTGGATTATATCACAATTTTAATATACCATTGGACAATTTACCAGACAACTTAATGTATTTACATGTTGGATGTGGATATGATACACCTTTTCAAAATCTTAAAGAAGGACTTGAATATTTAATAATTGGTGATTATGAAGGACTAAGTTTTTCTCATTTTGATTTTAAAGTTCCAACTACTTTAAAAAAATTATATATTAACTTAGAATGGGAAACTATTGTACAAATAAAAAAATATTATAGACCAGATCTATTTATTACAAATGATCTTTCAAATATAGATTTAGATTCAGATGATGAAATGGAAATACAATCAGAAATGGAATTCCAATCTGATATATAAATTTTTTCTAAATAAAAAATAGACACTTTAAGATAGTGAAAATTATTTTGAAAAATTAAGATCGTAAATAATCTAAATTTAATAATAAAAAATTTTTTACTCTATTTTTAATATTTCTTCTCGATTGTTATAAAATATTAATTTAAGCTCGTTTAGAATTTTATTTCTATCTTCTACATATTCTTTATCTGTGTCTTTAAATAGATTTCTACAATAATTTTTAGACCAATCAATCCATTTGTATTTATTTTTTAATTCTTCATTGTTTCTAATAAATTTTATAGTTTTATCAATATTATCTTTATCAAAAGGTTCTATAAGAGCTGTATTTACATTTTCAAAAATCTTAATTAATCCATCGTCTGCTTTACCAACTACCCAGTCTTTCCCATTATAATATTCAGATTTGTTTCTGGCCAAATCTAAGACCTTAAAGTTATGAAATTCAGGATAGGTTTTATCTATATATATATGTTTTACCATGTTTGGTACAATGTCTTGAAAATTTTCATTACATAAACAATCTAAAATAGACTTTAATTCTATCTTGGAAAAATCTTCCTTACCATGAGCCATCAGATTTATATTATTATTTGTATTACCTGCATTCAAAGTATTGTTTGTATTATTATTTATTACTAGCTTGTTTACTGGTTGTTTCTTTTTTATTTCTTCTATTTCTTTTGTTTGTCTTTCTAATAACTTCTTTAATTCTAACATTTGTGCCATTAGCAATTCGTTTTGTTTGAAAGTTTCTTCATCCTTTTGTTTTTTTATTTTGCAACTATTTTTAATATGTTTATTAAGGTTAAAACCTGTTGAAAATATTTTTTTACAATAATCACATTCATTAATATTACTAATTTTTTCTGATGAAGAACTAGAAATACTATCTATCTCGGATTTTTTTGGAATATTTTGGAATGGTTCGGAATATTTTGGAATATTTGGTTGACATGGTTTCTTTTTCTTTTCGACATGGTCAATGTAATTGCATTTTTTATTAAACTGTTTTTGACAGTTTTCACAAGTATATAATACCATTATATACTTATTCTATAAAAAATATCTTTATATTAAATTATTTTTATCAGCTTTTTTTCAGCAATTTCAGCTATTTTTCAGCGAATTCAGCGTTTTCAGCTATTTTTCAGCTCGTCTTCTTATATACTTTTTATTTTACACAAACTCACTTTTCTTTCATAACAACACTTTTTACTTATTCCAATAAAAATAGATTAATTTCTTGTGTGTGTGTAGGAAGTCAAAAAATTTAAAAAATTTTTTTTATTTTAGATAATAATTATTTAAATAAAAAATTACTTTTAATTCAGAGCATAATAGTTCTAAAAAATAATTAAAAATTAATACTTATCATCTGAATGGTCTGAATTAATAAATTATTTATAAAAGTTCTAGACCATTTAAATTATTTTTGCAGAATATCTCAGACCAGTTATGATCTAAAAAATTGAAATTTAACAATATATAAATGAAAAACATATTTACAATACTTTATAAAATGATTATTAGAGCATTAAAAAAGACCAAATACAATAATGATATCTGTCTTAAGTCTGATAATCTGATTGGGGTAATCACAGAACCAATTAAAATGGAATTTACTTATTATCCAGACTTGGATACTATGTTTAGACTTGGAATGTGCCCCAAAATTACTAATGGAAATAACCAAATTGGAAAATTTTTTTGGATAACTAAAAATTTTAAAAAAAACATTACTAAAGGAATTATTCAGGACAATATGATTAAAAAGTATATTGCTAAAAAATTAGAATTCTATGGTTACAAATGTGATTATAGTTTTGCAAACAGTATATTCAAACTTCTCAAGTCTCTATGTGAGAAAGCCTTGATAAATAACATTGAGCTCACAGGGAGAAATTCAGTAAATCCATATATGATCACAAGCTTTGATGAATATTTTAATACGGAAGAAACTAAATCAATTGGATTTGAACTAATTGAAATCTTTCATGAAATTTCAAATGGAACAAACTTTCAATACAGGTATTTAACTGAAAATGACTAGAATTAAATTTGTTTATCATTAAATAATAAAAATTGAAAATAAAAAATTGGGATAGGCATAAATCTAAATCAAATAGGTTTTATACCAAACAATCGTAATATAAACTATAGAATTTTATAATAAATAAGTAGAAATGAATTTAGTTACTGGTGTTAATACTATTCCTAAGATTGTTTCTTTTGATAACGGCTTTACTAAGACTAGGACCAAGTCTAATGCCAAAGCTCAACGCAAGGCTGAATATGAGGAAAGAATTAGGCAAAAAAAGGATGCTATTGAGAAAGAGAGGATTGATAAGTTAATTGATTCTACTAATTTTACTAACGAAGAGAGAACAACTGGAAAACTTTACAAATCCATCTGGGACTACTATGTTGGTTGTGACCAGTTTAACATTTATCTTAATGAGGAACCCAAGCCTTTTCCTACAGAGTTTCCTACTAAGGATGCTATTGTTTTTGATAATACATATGTGATTGGTGTTGATACTAACGACATTACTTACCGAGCTACTTCTAGTGAAGGTGTTAGATATATGCCTATTTATGATGATAGTACTCCTGATGTAAAGGCAGAGTTTGATAAGTGCATTAAGGCTGGTGAGAGGTCTAATTCTAAGATGATGATTTTTAATAAGCATGAACCGACTGTTATTCATTCAGTTAAGATTAACATTTGGGAAAATCCTACTGCTTCTGATTGTTGGTACAAGTATGATTTCAGACCCAACAGGATTTATCTGTCTGACTTTGATGGGTTCAAGATTTTTGATTTTGAGCTTAACTTGATTTATTTCAAGGCAATTACAACTGACTCTGGTTTGTATGGGTTTAAGGTTAATCCCGAGAACTGGAACAATGTGACGGTTTGGAGTGAGAATGAGGCCAAGGATGCATATGGTAGGGATAAGATAGATGTAGAGAGGAAGAATTTGATTTACAAGAACTTTTATAGTGATATGCATGGGTTCGAGAGTGTGTGTGAACATATTAGCACATAGATTTTTATAAAAATTGATCCTGTATGATAATATAAATTATTCATTAGAAAAAGATATGAATTCATATGTTGAATATGGTAACAGAATATTGTTTCACTACAATCAAAGTTGTGATTTAGAGTATTTTTTACCAATAATTTATGAATATGAAGAATTAAGTTTATTTTATAAAAATACTGAACCATATGATCAGGATAATATGATAAAAATTATTTCAGGTAAAAAATTAAAAAAAATAAGTATACTTGGAGAAATATTTAATTTTTCATTAAATATTTTGCCAGAAAATATTCAAGAAATATTTGTAAATTCATTTTTTAATTATCCTGTAGATGACTTACCAAAAAATTTAAAAAAATTATATTTACAGAATAGTTTTAATTTTCCAGTTAATAATTTACCTAATGATTTAGAAGAATTATCAATTGGTAATTCTTTTACACAATCAGTTGATAATTTACCTGAAAGTTTAACTAGTTTAAGGCTTAGTGGTTTATTTAATCAACGAGTAGACAATTTACCTTCCAATTTGAAAAAATTAGTTATTGTTGAAAAATTCAATCAACCTATAGATAATTTACCTTCCAATTTGAAAGAATTAGTTCTTGGTGGTAGTTTTAATCAACCAGTTGATAATTTACCTTCCAATTTGGAAAAAATAGTTCTTGGTGGTAGTTTTAATTATCAGATAGATAATTTACCTTCCAATTTGAAAGAATTAGTTTTAGGTGATAGTTTTAATCAAACAGTTGATAACTTACCAAATGGTTTAAAAAGATTGATTGTAGGTGAAAATTTCAATCAGACTGTTGACAATTTACCAATAAATTTGGTTGAACTATCACTAGGTCATTTTAGTAAACCAGTAGGATATAAAACTGAAATAAAACATGAAATAAACCTTAGAAAATATAGTGATTTTAATCATCCTTTAAATAATTTACCTTCTAAACTGGAAAAATTAACTATTGGAAATAATTTTAATCATTCTGTGGAAAATTTACCTGATAATCTTAATGAATTGATTATAGGTTCGAATACAAAATTTGAAATAACAAAATTACCTTACAACTTAAAATATTTAGAATGTTATTTTAAGTTGGATGTTGATGAATTAAATAATTTGTATCCTAACCTAAAAATAGTTAACTAGATGAAAAAAATTGATTTTTTTTATGATTCAAATCCTTAACAATTAAATTAATATTAAATTAGGAAGTTTATTCCAAACTATTAATTTTAGATTCTATATAGAAAATGATTGTTACCGAGAATAACCAGAATAATATCAAGATTAAGCTTTCTAAGGCTGAGCGCAAGGCTATTCATGACAAGAAGGTGCAGGACAAGCTTGATGCAATTGTTGATGCTAGGAGGAAGGAGATGTTTGATTTTACTGATGAGCAGAAGGCTATTGGTAATCTCAAGAAGGGTTTTAATACTTATTACATGCGTGATCATGTAACTTTTAAGCCTATCGGTTATACCGAGCGGAAGGAGATTTTCTCCAAGTTCCCTAAGCAGTTTCAGAAGTGCACTTTTCCTGAAATTTTTAATTTTACCCATTGGATTGGTATTGATGTGAATGATACTACCTTTAATATTAGTGATGAGTTTCCCGATGGTGTTTCTATTGGTTATAATTATGATCCTAATAATGAGGAGATGAAGGCCAAGCTTGAGCGCCACATCAACGAGTTTGGTGAGAGGTCTAATCCACAGCTCATGGTGTTTCACGTAGACCATCCTGAGACAGTTCATTCAGTCAAGATTAACATTTGGTCTACACCCACGGCATTTGATTACTGGTTCAGGATTGAGTTCAGGCCCAACCGTATTTATCTGACTGATTACGATGGTTTCAAGGTTTTCGATTTTGAGCTGAACCTTCTGTTTTTCAGGCTAATCCTTGATGACGAGGATGTTTATGGTTTTGCAGTCGATAGGGACAACTGGAATCATGTGAGGTTCTGGAGCATGGATCGGGCTTATGAGATTACCGGAACAGATCGTGATTCTGGTGCACGCCTTGATTACAATAATATTACTGGGGTCGAGTCCATTGCAGAGCTTGTGATCACGTAGATTTGCCAATTTAGGAAAACGTGGTATTTTATTTAGATTAAAGCCTTTTTAGGTCTACCACGTTTTTTTATAGGTTCTTCAGGTTGGATTTCAATGTTCATTATTTTATTTTTGTTAAAGTCTTCAATAGCTTTATTATAAAGTTTATCAAAATTGTTTTTAACTTCATCTCTAATTTTGTAGAAAAATCTTATTAATTGATCATCTGTTTTTTCTTCGAAAGCTTTTTCTTTTTCTCGAGTGTTTCCATAATACTTAACATAAAATTGTTTAAGTTTATAATAAAATCGTTCTTTAAATTTTTCATCTTGTTCTAGTCTGCTTTCTAATTCTTCTTCATGAATATCTATATATTCTTGAATTTTATTTTGTACGTCAGAAAAAACTTCATTTCTAGTGGCTAAAACCCATTTTTCACCATTAAAAATCATAAATTTTTCTCTAACTAGATCAGAACAAAAAACAGTCTGATTGTGGGGATATTTTGAATTATGGTATATAGTATCTGCACATGCTTCAAAAGCATTTGAACCAACCTGATACAAAATTTTTTTAACAAAATGATCTTTGTCTCTAAGTTCTTCGATATCTTCACGACCAAATTTTCTCAACCCTGTATTGATAATTATGTTGTTATTATTATTAATGTTTATGCTTGACGGACTTATTTTTTTTATCAATTCATTAATTTTTTTATTTTGTTCAACTATTAAAAATTCCATTTTATTAATTGTTTCTTTATGAACTTTTAATTCTTTTTCGTGTTCTTTTTCTTTTTGTTCAATAAGTAAATTAAACATTTTTTCTTTTTCATTATCTAACTCATTTTTAACTTTACATCTACTACTTACATGTCTTTTAAGATGATCTTTTCTAGTAAAATTTAAACCACAATATAAACACAAGTTTTTTGGGGGAATTTCGGGGGATTTTGGGGGATTTTGGGGTAATATATATATATATGGTTTACATGGATTCTTTTTATTCAAGTGTTCATTTAAATGTCCTTTTTGTTTAAATTCTTTATCACAAATATCACACTTATAATTTACCATCTAGTGTATTTATTTATATATAATATCAATTATAAAAATATATTTATATTATTTTTTTCGTTAAAATCGTTAAAAATCGTTAAAAATCGTTAAAAATCATTAATATTTTTGCAATTATACTTTTTACTTTTCTACTTCTTCCTCTTCTTACTTTTGATAAAAAAATAAATTATATCTTGTGTGTTGAAGGCAAAATATAAACCCATAAAACTTTTTAAAATTTTTATAAAAGTTTTAAGATTATTTAGATTATTAAGACGTAACCTAAATAAAAATTAAATAAAATAAGAGCATAAGTGTTCTTAAAATTAACTTATTTATGAGTATAACAATACTCAAGTTTTCATATAATTTTTATAACAAAACCTTTTTAGGTCTACCACGTTTTTTAATTGGTTCATCGTCTGGTGTAATCTCTATTTTTAATAATTTTTTATTATTAAAGTCTTCAATTGCTTTATTATAAAGTTTATCAAAGTTGTTTTTGACTTCATCTCTAATTTTGTAGAAAAATCTTATTAATTGATCATCTGTTTTTTCTTCAAAGGCTCTTTCTTTTTCTCGTGTATTTCCATAATACTTAACATAAAATTGTTTGAGTTTATAATAAAATCTTTCTTTAAATTTTTCATCTTGTTCTAATCTGCTTTCTAATTCTTCCTCATGAATATCTATATATTCCTGAATTTTATTTTGAACATCAGCAAAAACTTCATTTTTTGTTGCTAAAACCCATTTTTCACCATTAAAAATCATAAATTTTTCTCTTGCTAGGTCAGAACAAAAAACAGTTTGGTTATGAGGATATTTAGAATTGTGATAAATAGTGTCAGCACATGCTTCGAAAGCATTTGACCCAACTTGATATAAAATTTTTTTAACAAAATGATCTTTATCTCTTAATTCTTCTATATCTTCACGACCAAATTTTCTCAACCCTGTATTTATAAATATGTTGTTATTATTATTAATGTTTATGCTCGATGGACTTATTTTTTTTATCAATTCATTAATTTTTTTATTTTGTTCCAGAACTAGTGATTCTAACTTATTGATTGTATCATCTTTTTGTTGAATAAGTAGATTATACATTTTTTCTTTTTCGTTATCCAATTCTTTTTTTACTTTACATCTACCTTTTAGATGTTTAGTTAAATTATCTTTTCTAGCAAAATTTGAACCACAATAATTACATAAAAAATCTTTTTTAATTATGGCGGAATTTGTCGGGTTTTGGCGTTGAACGACGTTATTTTGTTGACATGGATTCTTTTTATTTTCTGTATGATCAACAAAGTTAGATTTTTTATTAAATTCTTTGCTACATGTAGGACAAGTATAAATTACCATCTTATATACTTATTTAATATTAAAATAAATTTATATCTTTTAAATTTTTATAATTTTCCAGCTTTTTCAGCTAAATTCAGCTATTTTTATAAATATTTTTACGATTATACTTTTTGTTTTTCTACTTCTTCCTCTTCTTACTTTTGTTAAAAAAATAAATTATATCTTGTGTGTTGGAGGTAAAATATAAACCCATAAAACTTTTTAAAAAATTTTATAAAATTTTTATAATTAGTTGTAAGTAAAAAAATATATCAATAAAAATCAGAGCATTTTTGTTCTTTGAAAAAATAAAAAATTTAATTTATGATCTTATTTAGTCTAAAAAATTGATTTTAAAATTAAGAATATAAGCTATTAGTATATAAAAAATGAACATTCCAAATACAATAGGTTTATATGATAATATGATGTTTAATAGTGATTTCAATTCAGATCTTGAACCATATATTGAAGAAATATCCAAGTACAAATATTTAACTTTTAAATATAGTTTTAACAAATCGCTTGATTGTTTACCTAACACTGTAATTAAGTTAGAATTAGGTAAACAATTTAATCAACGGGTAGATAATTTACCAAATAGTATAATTCATTTAACTTTTGGAGAAGATTTTAATCAACCAGTAGATAATTTACCAAATAGTATAACTCATTTAACATTTGATTTAAAATTTAATCAACCAGTAGATAATTTACCAAGTAGCTTGATAAATTTAAGGTTTTTGGGTCAATTTGATCAACCAGTAGATAATTTACCTAAGGGTTTAAGATATTTATCATTTGGTCAATTTAATCAACCAATTGACCATTTACCAGAAAGTTTAGAGACATTGGATTTAGGATGGTGTTTTAATCAGCAAGTTAATAATTTACCTCAAAATTTGAAAACCATTAATATAGGGGCTGAGTTTAATCAATCAATTGACGAGTTACCTGATTCAATAGAAACAATGACGTTAGGTCATAAAATAGATCTTTCAGTAAACAAATTACCAGCAAACATAAAGCAGATTAATTGGTCATCAAAAATAAAAAATATTGATGAAATAAAAGAAAAATATCCAAATGTAAAATACAAATAAATTAACGAATGTTTTCATCTAAATATTTATTTTATATAATAAAAATTGAATTTAGTAATGTATTATAAATTAATATGATATAATATACGATAATGAGTAAATTATATAGCGCAGAAGGTAAAGAAGCATTAGTTTTGCTTTTACAAAATAATTTAGGAAAATCTAGTATCATACAACCCCATGAATATGGTGATTCGACTTATGATTATAAAATAGATAAGTCGGTATTATTAGAGTATTTTGATGATCCGAGTATCAAGTCATATCCATGGACATCATCGAATCATATTAAACTTGATGATTTTATAGATTTTATGCATGAATCAAATAAATCAGGGAAAACGATGGGTATTTATCATGTTTACATGGATTATATTCATAAATTATACCAAGTTCCAATTGAAAATTCAATTGATTTTTTACCTAGATATAGGGGATTATCAACTAAGATTCAATCCCTAATCAGACCAAAGAGAGACGAATTTAAGTTTTTATGGTGGGTGAGAAATAATATAAGAAATAATAAATTTTTGAGTAAATTCGAAAAAAACTTAGGAATAAAATATCAGGAATCAGTTAAAAAATCTGATCAAAAATTTTATGATATGTATTTTTCATCAATTGATATTGCAATTGAATTTCAAGAAAATAATGAAAACCATAAGAATCAGCTAAATGATATAACAAAGGAGGCAATGGTAAAATTAAGAGGTAAAAGAATTATATATTTCAAAATGTATCAGTACGAAATAGATAAAAGCCAATATCTTGTTGATTTTTGGAATGATCAACTTGAAGTAGCATTAATACAAGGTTTGATTTATAAAAACCGTAAAAATGAAAATCAAATAATTACAAATTATATTCATTATCAAATGAACAATTCCAATCTCCAATTAGTAAAATCATTAGAAAAAGAGTTGGAATATTATCAAGAAAAAAAAATAATAAATGAAGAAACAACATTTTCCCAAAAGAAAACTTTAACCGAAGAAGAACAGGATACTCATAATTATATTTTACAACAAATAGCAGATACTAAAATGTTATTAATAACAAAAAATAATTCAATTGAGATTCTTTTTAGATGGTATCAACAAAGTTATGATGATCCAAAAAAATATGTAATAGATCCAAATAGTGAAGATTTTATGGATTTATTTCCAAAAATAAAAAATTTGGAACCATTATTAAAACTTTGTGTTTTAAATAAATATTGTGGGACTAAAGATTTAAATTATAATAATTTTAATCGATCATCTTATGATATAAAAACTTTACATTTTAGTTGGGATGGTCTATTAACAATTTTGTTAAATCCAACAATAACAATAAATCAAAAAATATTAAATTTGATGATTGGAAATATAAATAAAGAAGCACGATATATGTTAAATTTGTTATTAACAGTACGTGATTCGTATAAAAAAATAATTGACTATATGTTTACACATGCTGAAGAATGTATTAGTTCTAATATTGAATATCAACAATTGATAGAAGAACATAATACAGAGAAATTAAAAATATTTTATGATAAAAAAATAAAAAAATTAGAAGAAGATCTTAGTATTAAAGAAGAAATAATTAAATTAGATGATTCTAAGAAAATATTTTTCATGTCAAAAAATGTGGTTAAAAAAACAAAAACACTAACCAAATATGTTAAAGATGCATTTAGAGTTTATCAAAACAATTTAAAAAGAAAACATAAGATTGACTTTGAAACACCAAATAAAGTAATTAATCAACTGGAATCAGTTGATAGTAGTATAAATGAATTAAACAAATTAATAAACAAAGAAGAATCCAAACCAAAAATTTTAACAATAAATTTGACAAATAAAAATGAGAGAATCATTGAGGAAATTGAGGATTTTGATATAATATACACTGAAAAAACTACTGATAGAATAAGCTATCCGAAATTTATGGCCTATTGTAAATCAAAAAAAATTCCAGTAAATGTATGTCATTCAATAATTTATGATTTAAATGATGGAGATAAATTTATTCCAAATTTTATTGAAGAAATTAAATTTAAAACAATAAAAGAAAATGATACAAATTTGTCAAATGAAAAAATAAAAACAGAATCAGATAATGAGTCTGTATCTGAAACAAAATCAGAATATGAGTGTGAATCTGATTCTGATGAGGAAGAATTAAAAACAAAAAAAGATTTAAAAAAAAAATTTAGTAAATTAATAATATCAGATTCAGATGAGGAATCAAATAAAAAAGTAATAAAAAAAACAATAAATAATAAAAATATAATAATCGAGATGTGTTCAGGTTCAGATTCTGATTCAGACTCAGATTCTGATTCTGATTCTGATATTTTGAATAAAAATAGTAGTATAAATAAAAAGATATTAGATAGATAATATTAGTTAGATAACAAAAATATTAACCTATTTTTTTTAAATTTTTTTTAACAATTTTTACATAATCTTTAAAATTTACTCCATAGAAATCAACAGTTCTAATTAAATTAGCAGCAACTTGTCTCATAATTATTTCGGAATCAGAATATTTTAATTTATGTTTTGTAAGATCATCAATAGTAAAATTTACTCTACATTCCCAAGTATCCCATGTATTTGTATCAATTTGACCATTATCATCTACCTTGTATATATCTATGATTAAAGTAACTACAGATTTATCTTTTATCTCATCATAATTATCATCAGAATATTTAGTTTTGTCAGAAAAAATAAATGGTTTAAATACAAAGTGTATTGATGCTAATATTTTTCCTTTAAAATATTGTTCTTTACCATCTAATAAATCTTTTTTAATTTCTGATATTTTTTTAATAGTTCTAACTTTTTTTTTGCCTCCAATAGTTTCTTCAATTTTAATAGGTTTAAAATCAGATCGTGAAGCAACAACCCAAAAACCATCATCTCTATCCTTTTTTTCTAATTTATTTTTTAGATTAGAAAGGTTATCTCTTATTTCTTCTAAATTAAATTTTTTAGACATATATATTATAATTTATAAAAAATTTAATTTTGCAAATAAAAAACTTTTTTATCTAATAAAAAACTTTTTTATCTAATAAAAAACTTTATTACAAAATATTATATCAATTAAATAATATGAGTGTAAATACCGAATCATATAATTTAATATACGTTGATTTTGACAATACTATAAACATAGTAAATAAAGATACATGGATAAAAAATAATACTTTTACTTTAGATAAAAATAGTTTAACTAAATTAAACGTGGTATTTAATTTTTCAAAAATAACACAAATTCATACAGGTGAATATATTTTTATAAATGAAAATTGTAATTTATGTATATGTGATTCTAAATTCATGAATGCAAAATTATTAACAAACGCAGATATTTATTATAAAGGAGTTACACAGCTATCAAATTATTTAATAGCATTAATTGCACCAGATGGTTCAATACATTGTATAACTTCTTTAAAAAAAATGTTAATAATTCCATATTATAATGATGGTACAGTTTATTCATCCATAAAACAAACATCTTACGGCAAAGTAATAATGGTTGATGGCGTATCAATAGATCAATCATCTGATGAGAGAATGTGTGGAGATACTTATACATTTGATTTAACGAAAGAGGGATTAAAAAATAAAACAATCCTACCTATAGACAATTCATACAAAAGTCGTATAACTATAGCAACTCCAGATAATACACAAATATTAAATTTGAATTGTGATAAAAAAAATAAACATAATGTTTACAAATATAATTTTGTATATGATCTAAACATTTCTTTACCAAAATCTCCTTGTGACGATACTGAAGTCTTTGAAAATGGGTTATGTTATACAAAATGTCGTGATGAGTTTAAGGGAGAAGGACCAGTATGTTGGAAGAAATGTGATGAAGGTTGGATTGACGATGGTGCTTTTTGTAGAAAAACAAATGCATGTGAAGATGATGAAGATCATGATGGAGGATTATGTTATCCAAAATGTAGAGATGGATATAGAGGTGAAGGTCCTGTATGTTGGAAAAATAAGGCATTGACATATGATAGAGATGTAGGAAAAATTCCAAGTTATTCATGTCCATCTGGATATAATCTTGATGGTTTAATGTGTAGAGAGAATTGTAGAGATGGATTTGAAAATCGTCCAGGAGATTTTATTAGATGTTGGAACAAAAAATACAGTTACGATAGAGATATTGGTATTGCTCCTGATTATGGAAAATGTAATGAAAGCGGATTATCAGATGTTAAATATTACCCACTTACATGTACTGGATGTAAAAAAAAAAAATGGGGTGTATGTTGGGAATATGCAACTAGAGATAGAGAAAAAGAATGTAAATCAAATAGACAATTGGAAGATGGATTATGTTATAAAAAACCAGATCCTGGTTTTAAATGCTCAGTAACTGTATGTACTTCTACTGAACCATTATCTTATCCAATTAGTAGTAAAGAATCAATTAAAACATGTTCTTCAGATAGAGTTTTACAGGCAGGAATGTGTTATGAAAAACCGAGGGATGAATATAAATGTGATGTAACAGTTTGTTCATTACAAGATGCAAGTTATGGAAGAGGAAGTGGAAAACCAGACACATTAATAAAAGACAAATATAGTTATGGAAGAGGAGAAGGAAAATTTCCAAAAAATTACGATCCAATAACTTGTGGTACAAATTGTTGTTCATTTGATTTAACATTTTTTAACAACAATTATTATAAACCAACTGGTTTAATAATGGATGATCTTCCTGTAAAAGAAAACTTAGTAGCATATTATAACGCAGAATCATTTTTAAACGGTGTTTGGTATGATTTAACAGACAATTTAAATAATGCAGTTTACATAAAAGGAAATATTCAAAAAACAAATAATTATTTAACAGGTACTACAACATCATCAATTTTATTTCCGTTTGACATATTACCAGAAGAATATACAATTTTACATGTATGTAAATATAATGGTACAACAAAGGGTAAAATTTTGTCAGGATACCAATCAAAATGGAGCTCTGGTTTTGCTTCTGGTAAATCTGGAGTAGCAATTCATGAAAATTGGATAACTCAGTCTGAATTATCAGTTTTCGATGACAAATGGGTATTTTCAACAGATACTAATAATTCATACAGAGCTAATTTAAATGATTATACAACAGTTCAAAGTAATTTTACTTCACAAACACAGCTATCAATAAATTTAAATGATTTACCAGAAGAAAATTCAGAATGGGCAATAGCGTGTATAATCGTTTTTGACAGAAAATTAAGTTTAACAGAAATTGATTTAATGGAAAAATGGTTAACCAACAAGTATGCAGATTTATGGTCACAAACATATTATAAAACATTTAAACAACTAGGTTATGATTGTTTTGACAATAAGATAGGTATGATTACAAATAATTATTCAAATTATGAATTTGCTACTTATAGTGGTGAAAAAATAGATTGTAAATGGTTAAATTATCCTCAAAAAAATCAATTAACTGCATCATCGTGTGGAGTATTAGAATCAGCAAAAACAGATACAGAAGAAGGTTTTGGAAATTTATATAATTATTTCTTTGATAGTATAAATATCGAATTCATAATTAAATTAATAATTTTAGTTATTATCTTATCAGTTCTTATAAAAAATAAGAAAAATGATAAATTCTAATTAGTTTTTTTTGAAAGGATTTGAATAAAAATATTATATCCTTTAAATATATTAATGAGTGTTGATAGTGAAACATTTAATTTTTCTGCTTATAATTTGATATACATTGATTTTGACAATACTATAAATATAGTAAATAAAGATACATGGATAAAAAATAATGTTTTAACCTTAGATAAAAATAGTTTAAAAAAGTTAGAGGTAGTATTTAGTTTTTCCAAAATTACACAAATTCATACAGGTGAATATATTTTTATCAATGAAAACTGTAATTTGTGCATATGTGATTCTAATTTTTCTAATGCAAGATTACTAACTGATAAAAATATTTATTACAAAGGAGTAACCCAATTATCGAATTATCTAATAGCATTAATTACACCAGATGGTTCAATACATTGTATAAATTCTCTGAAGAAAATGACAATAATTCCTTATTACAACGATGGAGTAGTATATTCTTCAATAAAGCAAACATTTGGAGGTAAAGTAATAATGGTAGAAGGTACAATGTGTGGTGAAACATACACATTTGATTTAACTAAAGAAGGATTAAAAAATAAAACAATATTACCAATTGATAAAACTTACACAAGTCGTATAACAATTGCAATGCCAAATAATGCACAAATATTAAATTTGAACTGTGATAAAAAAAATAAATATAATGTTTACAAATATAATTTTGTCTATGACCTAAATATTTCTTTACCAAAATCTCCTTGTGATGATTCAGAGGATTATGAAGATGGATTGTGTTATTCAAAATGTAGAGATGGATTTAAGGGAATAGGGCCTGTATGTTGGGACAGATGTGATGAAGGTTGGATTGATGATGGCGCATTTTGTCGCAAAACAAATGCATGCGAGGATGATCAAGATCATGATGGAGCACTCTGTTATCCAAAATGCAGAGATGGATATAAAGGAATAGGTCCAGTATGTTGGAAGAAATGTGATGATGGATGGATTGATGATGGAGCAACATGTAGAAAAACAAATGCATGTGAAGAAGATCAAGATCACGATGGTGCATTGTGTTATCCAAAGTGTCGTGATGGTTATAATGGAATAGGTCCAGTTTGTTGGAAGAGATGTAGCGAAGGATGGATTGACGATGGTGCGACATGTAGAAAAGCAAATGCATGTGAAGAAGATCAAGATCATGACGGAGCATTGTGTTATCCAAAATGTAGGGATCAATACAAAGGAGTAGGACCAGTTTGTTGGAAAGAGTGTTTTGACAATTGGCAAGATGATGGTGTATTTTGCAGAAAAACAAATGCGTGTGAAGAAGATCAGGATCATGATGGTGCATTATGCTATCCAAAATGTCGTGATGGTTACAATGGAATAGGTCCAGTTTGTTGGAAGAGATGTGATAATGGATGGATCGATGATGGTGCAACATGTAGAAAGACAAATGCATGTGAAGAAGATCAAGATCATGATGGAGCATTATGTTATCCGAAATGTAGAGATGGATTTAAGGGCATGGGACCAGTGTGTTGGGGAAAATGTGATGAAGGTTGGATTGACGATGGTGCGACATGTCGCAAAACAAATGCGTGTGAAGAAGATCAAGATCATGATGGTGCTCTGTGTTATCCAAAATGTCGTGATGGATATAAAGGAATAGGATCAGTATGTTGGAAGAAATGTGATGACGGTTGGATTGATGATGGAGCATTTTGTCGCAAAACAGGTGCATGTGAGGATGATCAAGATCATGATGGAGCACTCTGTTATCCAAAGTGTCGTGACGGATATAAAGGAATAGGACCAGTATGTTGGAAGAAATGTGATGACGGTTGGATTGATGATGGAGCATTTTGCAGAAAAACAGGAGCATGTGAAGATAACCAAGATCATGTAGGTGCGTTATGTTATCCAAAATGTAGAGATGGATATAAAGGCGAGGGTGCAGTATGTTGGGGTAAATGTGATAGTGGTTGGATTGATGATGGAGCCACATGTAGAAAAACAAATGCATGTGAAGAAGATCAAGATCACGACGGTGCGTTATGTTATCCAAAATGTAGAGATGGTTATAAAGGAGAAGGTTCAGTGTGTTGGGGAAAATGTAAAGTAGGTGATGTAGATGTGGGTGCTTTATGTAGAGAAAAATGTGCAGATGGATATAAAGATGTTGCAGGTGTTTGTTGGAAAGATAAGGCTTTAACATATGATAGAGGTATAGGAACAATGCCAAGTTATTCTTGTCCAACAGGATATAAAGTTAATGGATTAGTCTGTGTAAAAGATGCACCTCCAGGTTACAGTATTAGACCTGGTGATATTATAAACTATTGGTCAAATGAACCATTATCTTATTCAATAGATACAGGAACAATTCCATCACAAGACAATAGTGCATGTAATAGTTTAGATCAACCAAAGAGTTATGGTATTGGAACATGTACAGGATGGGATAAATGTAGTTATAAAACAGAAAGAATATGCACAAAATTATGTAAATCATGTACCTACGATAATTATACTTGGGGATGTAATGCAGATAGATGTGGTCGTGAAGCAGATGTTTGTGCAGGTGGAACATGTTTGTCAAAAACTTATTGGGACAATTGTTGTAGTCGTGGACCAAGGAAATGTTGTGGTAAATGGTATAATGTATGTGGGAAAATGTGTGATGGAGATTGTATAGGTTGTGCAAAAACAGATTGGTGTGCATCAAAAACTCCAGTAAGTTGTAGTCCAGGTCCTGCAAAATGTTGTGATGACGGAATTAAAACAACATTTACAGGAATAAATTGTGACAAATGTGGAACTTATGAGAGTTGCACAGGAGGAGATTGTATAGGTGAAATAAAAACAAGAGATGCACCTCGTTCATGTCCTTCAGATAAAGAATTTGATGATGCAAAAACATTATGTTACGAAAAATGTAGAGATGGATTTGAAAAAAGACCAGGAGATGTTATTAGTTGTTGGAATAAAAAACCAACAATCAAGATAGATGATACAAAAAATGTAATAATGACTTGTCCCGTTGGTAAAGTATTAGAAAACGGTTTATGTTATGACTTACCAAGAGATGATTATAAATGTGATGTAACAGTTTGTTCTTTACAAAATCCAAGTTATACACCAAAAACATATTCAAAAGATAGTTATGGAAGAGGTTTTGGTTCTCCAGATGTTTTAATAAAAGCAAAAACCAGTTATGGAAGAGGAGTAGGTTCTCCAGATGTTTTAATAAAAGCAAAAGATAGTTATGGAAGAGGTGAAGGAAAACCAGATGTCTTAATAAAAGCAAAAGACAGTTATGGAAGAGGAGTTGGTTCACCAGATGTTTTAATAAAACCTAAGGATAGTTATGGAAGAGGTGAAGGAAAACCAGATGTTTTAATAAAACCGAAAGACAGTTATGGGAGAGGCGAAGGAAAACCAGATGTTATTATAAAACCGAAAGACAGTTATGGGAGAGGTGAAGGAAAACCAGACGTATTAATAAAAGCAAAAGATAGTTATGGGAGAGGTGAAGGAAAACCAGATGTTTTAATAAAAGCAAAAGACAGTTATGGTAGAGGCGAAGGCAAACCAGATGTTTTAATAAAAAATAAATATAGTTACGGAAGAGGTGAAGGAAAATTTCCAAAAAATTATGATCCAATAACTTGTGGTGCAAATTGTTGTTCATTTGATTTAACATTTTTTAACAACAATTATTATAAACCAAATGGATTAATTATGGATGATCTTCCAATTAAAGATAAATTAGTAGCTTATTACAATGCAGATTCATTTTTAAATGGTGTCTGGTATGATTTAACAGATAATTTGAATAATGCTGTTTATACAAATGGTAATATATCAAAAGTAAATAACTATTTAGTAGGTAATACATTATCATCAATATTATTTCCATTTGATATATTACCAGATGAATATACAATTTTCCATATTTGTAAATACAATGGTAAAGCTCAAGGAAAAATTTTGTCTGGATATCAATCAAAATGGAGTTCTGGTTTTGATTCGGGAAAATCTGGTGTAGCAATCCATGATAATTGGATAACTCAATCAGAACTATCACTTTTTGATGATAAATGGGTATTTTCCACAGACACAAATAATTCTTATAGAGCAAATTTGAACAACTATACAATAGTTCAAAATGATTTTACTGCACAAACACAATTATCAATAAATTTAAGTGATTTACAAGAGGAAAGATCTGATTGGGCTATTGCATGTATAATTGTTTTTGAAAGAAAATTAAGTTCAACAGAAATTGATGTAATGGAAAAATGGTTAACAAATAAGTATGCAGATTTATGGTCACAAACATATTATAAAACATTTAAACAACTAGGTTATGATTGTTTTGACAATAAGATAGGTATGATTACAAATAATTATTCAAATTATGAATTTGCAAGTTATAACGGAGAAAAGATAGATTGCAAATGGTTAAATTATCCTCAAAAAAATCAATTAACAGGAATATCATGTGAATCAAAATCAAATAAAATAAATACAGAAGAGGGTTTTGAAAATATAATAATTACACCTTTCAAAAGTTTATATAATTATTTATTTGAAGGTATTGATATGGAATTTATGATAAAGTTAATAATTATAATTATTATTTTACTTGTTCTTATTTATCATAGAAAAAAAAATTATAAAAGATTTTAGTTACTTTTTTTTATTGGGTATATTTATAGTAAAAATAAAAATATGTCAACAAATTTTTACAGTTGGTTAAATAATATAAATAATAAATCTAGTTTGCAAAGTATATATTTAAGTACTGAATTAAATAAAAAAGTTGAATTTTTTACTGAAGTAGAGGGTGAAAATAAAAATATTGTTGTTACTCCACCTGAACAAGTTTCTACAGAAAGTACAACCAGCGAAGAGCAAACTGTTGATCAAGAAAAAAGTTTAAAAGATGAAAAACAAACTGTTGATCAAGAAAAAAGTTTATGTAGATTAGCATTTGATTATTATGATTTATATGATTCATCAAATCCTTTTGTAATAAAAGGTAATGATATAAATTATTCATTTAAAAACAATATAGCAAGTTCGGACGATCTAGTTAAAATAGGTTACAATAATTCACAAACTTTTAACAAGTATGTAGAAAATTACAACCCAAACAATATTGATGAAACAGAAAAAGCAATTAATAAATTATTTGAAAATACACCATTAAAATTAGGTTGTTGTTTTAGAAAATCTTCATCTGATAATGGAAAGAGATCTGTAGTAGTACGAACTCCATTAAATCCGTATGATTCAAATGTAGATTCTGATTTGAAAAAATTTGATTTTAAATTTAAAACTTTGACAATACCAGAAAATTCTTGTCCAGCAAATTATTATGGTGATTCAATTGAATGCAATACGCTTTATGAAGTTTATTGTAAAAATATAATTAATGAATTTGATAAAAAAGGATTACCTCTAGATGATTTTAAAAAATATTCTCCAGAATGTGCTTGTTATGCACCAAAATATGAAAAAGAAAAAATATACCCAGACAACACACCGCCAGCATGTTATAAATATGGTTGTGAAAATAGAAATAATATAGCAGCATATGTTGATCCAATTTCAAGAAATAATCCATGTGATATCACAGTATGTCAAAATATTTTGAGTTTACAAAATGTATCAGCAGGTGGTAACATTAATGTTGATGCAAAATTACAAAATTCTTGTGGTGAATATTTACCAGGTAATAAATCAACTAATAAAGTTGAAGATCCAGATCTAGTAACAGACAATGTTGAAAAAAAAAATGGTACAAGTAGTACAGGTGGAACAAGTGGAGCAGGAATAAATGATACAAATGGTACAGGTGGAACAAGTGGATCAGGAATAAATGATAAAACTGGTGCAAGTGGAACAAATACAGGGAAAATAGATCCACAATCAAATATGTTGTTGTATATATTAATTCCAATTATTTGTTCATTTTTCTTGTTTTTGTTATTTATTTTTATGTCAAGAAAAAATAAATAACAAACACAAGAAACTTTTTTATATTTTTTAATGTATTAACAAATATAAAATATAAATATATTAATCTAAACCAATATTATAATGAATACAAATTTTTATCCTGTAATCAAGTTATTATTAATTATAGCAATAGAGAAAAAATATCCAGCAACAATAACAATAAGAAACATATTTATTTTTTCAGCAATAGTTTTAATAGGATTGAGTTGTGTGTTAAAGGGAATTAAAATATTGGATAATTATGATTATAAATATTATCATCCAAAAGGTTTCGGTTTATCTGAAAAAGATACAGACTTATTAATAATGTATTTATCATCAAAAGCCTTAGAATTATTAAATCAGGATGTTGATTCCAAAAGAATCGATGAATATTTGTCATTTAATTTTATTCAAATAAATTTTCTTGACAAAAAAGTTATTGAGAATATTGTGAATGAAATGATAAATTATTATAATTTAAGAAATAAAGATGGGTGGAAAGAATCAAATCAACAAATCGAATTACCAAATAAAATTTATATTGATATAAACAAACCATTAAATGTGAGTGATTTTAATAAACCTAAAGTATGGTGTCCATTAGAAGGTCAAAAAATGATAGGTGCAAAATGGGGAAATGTCAAAAATATTTTACCAGAGGATGAGTTAGAAAAAATAGATAATTTTATAGATTTAAATTTTAAACGAATTGATTTAAAATCAGAATCAAAAAAAATACTCGAAAAAAGTTTATCCTTATCAGATAAAGAAAAAGTAATTGCAGAATTTTGGACTGGAATACCAGGAACAACTATAACAGGGGCGGGACATTTTATATTGTTTTTATATGGATATTTTAAATCAAATCCAAGATCAAATATGACACAGTTAGATTTTTTTTATATATTAAGTGCAGGATTATTTCAGACAACAATTTTAACATGGAAAGCAAAATATAAATATCTTCAATGCAGACCCGTTCAATCAATAAGATTATTTTATCCAGATATCCCAATTAATTATTATTATGGAGTATCAAATACTAACTTATGGAAACCATATCAAGATCCTAAATTAATGACACCACCGTTTCCTGATTTTATATCATCACATTCATCAAATTCAATGTTTGCCGCAGGTATATTAACAGAATTACTAGGACCAAATGTAAAATCTTTAAAAATAACTTTATCAAAAGACGAATTAATAATGTTATCACCTTTATTTAAATCAAGTAATTTTGATTTTATGGATATATCAAATTTAAAGGTTGAATCAGGAGCATCAGATATAATAAAAAATACTCCATCAAAAGAAGTCGAATTAAATTTTGACACATGGGAAGAAATGGCAAAAAGTGCAGGAATTTCAAGAATATATGGTGGAATCCATTATCCTTCTTCAAATATAGTAGGATTAGAAGTTGGTAAAATGGTTTCAGGATCATTATTGAATCATAAGTTTAAAAAACAATCAGTAGAAAATGTAAATATTAATAGCATTGATATAATTTTTGATCAAAATAATTTGTTTTATTTATTGGTTATTATATTTTTAATTGTTATATTAAAGAAAAAATTATAGCATTACTATTTAACAAAAATATTTAGTTTTATTTTATAATGTATCAACAAATATAAAATATAAATATATTAATCTAAAGTAATATTATTATGAATAAAAATTTTTATCCCTTAATTAAATTATTATTCAATGCGACAATAGAAAAAACATATCCAGCTACAATAACAGCAAGAACTATATTTATTTTTCCAGCTACAGTTTCAGTGGGATTAAGTTGTATATTAAATGGAATTCGAATATTAGATAATTATGAGTATAAATATGATCATCTAAAGGGTGTATTTTTAGTAGAAAAGGATATAGACTTGTTGATAATATATTTATCACAAAAAGCATTGGAATTATTAAATCAAGATATGAAATTAAAAATAATAGAAGATTATTTAGCATCAAATTCAATTCAAATAAATTTTCTAGAAAACGAGATTCTAAGAAATATAATAAACGAGATGGTAAATTATTATAATTACAGAAATCAAGATGGTTGGAAAGAATCTGGTGTACAAATTAATTTACCAAATAAAAACTTTATAGATGTAAATAAACCATTAAATATAAATGATTTCAATAAACCAGAAGTTTGGACTCCTTTAGAAGGTCAAAAAATAATTGGTGCAAAATGGGGTAATATAAAAAGTATTTTACCAGAAAGTAGTTTAGAAATAATAAACGATTTTTCAGATGGATTTTTTGAAAAAGTTGATTTAAAAACAGAATCTAAAAAGATTCTTGATAAAAGTTTATCATTGACTGATAAAGAAAAAGTAATTGCAGAATTTTGGGCAGGAATACCGGGAACATCAGTAACTGGAGCTGGATATTTTGTTATGTTTCTATATGGATATTTTAAATCTAATCCTAGACCAAATATGATGCAATTAGATTTTTTTTATATATTGAGTGCAGGAATATTTCAAGCAACAATTTCTACTTGGGTTCCAAAATATAAATATCTTCAATGTAGACCAATTCAGTCAATAAGATTATATCATCCAAATATACCAATTAACTATTATTATGGAGCATCAAATTCAAGTGTATGGAAACCTTATCAAAATTCTAAATTATTAACTCCACCATTTCCAGATTACATAGCGGCACATTCATCAAATTCAATGGTTGCTGCTTGTATTTTAACAGAATTATTAGGACCGAATATAAAATCTTTAAAAATAACCTTATCAAAAGATGAATTAATTATGCTGTCGCCTTTATTTATATCAACTAAATATGATATTATGGATATCTCTAAAATGAAGTTTGAACCTGGAACATCAGCTATATTAAAAAATACTCCATCAGAAGAAGTTGAATTAAATTTTGACACATGGGAAGAAATGGCAAAAAGTGCAGGTATTTCAAGAATATATGGAGGAATTCATTATCCTTCTTCAGATATTGCTGGTTTAGAAATTGGCAAAATGATTTCAAAATTATTATTAAATCATAGATATTTAAAATTTTCAAATAATAATATGGATATTTCTCTAAAAGAATCATTTAATAATTATGATATTAATGAAAATATTATTTTTTATTTGTTAGTAATTATATTTTTTATTGTGATGTTAAACAAAAAATAAATTATTTTTCTTGTTTAGTAATTAGATTTTCTTGTTTAGTAATTAAATTTTCTTGTTTAGTAATTAAATTTTCTTGTTTAGTAATTAAATCTTCTTGTTCTACTAATTTTCTTTTACTTGCCAAAGAAATATGATAATCTTTTTCTTTTATTACAACTAGTTTGTTATCAACAATTTTATTTAAACTAACATAGTCAATACCAACATTATTTTTATTAAGAACAAATGGTCCAATTTCTAACCCATAAATATTAAATTTTTCAATTTTATAAAATCTATCAATGAAATCATTTCTAGAAATATCTTTTAAGTCATCAAAACTTTTAAGAACTTCAATAATTAACAATCCAGTATAAAAACCTAGATACATCATAGAAGTAGATTGATCAATTTTTTCATAAACTTTTGATAATTCTGTTTTATTTCCTTTAGTTATTTCAAAACTTGTTTGATTAAAAAATATTTTTTCATTATTGAATATTTCATTAAGTAATGGATATTTTGATATATCCTCAATTAGATTTGTTTGATAAATATTTGATTCTTGATTTTCTATGAATTTATAATTATCTTGATCAGTTCCACCATAAGTATTATAATATATATAAACATTTGGATTAATTTTTTTTAATGTTCCAAGTATAACAGGTATTTGTTTATCAACAGCAAATAAAATAATAGCCTCAAGTTCTTTAATTTTTTTTTGTGTATTAGGATCATTATAATTAGTTAAATATGGATCTTGAATACCATATAATTTTTCAAAAATTGTATATGTAAATTCCATATTTTTAGGATAACCTGAAATACTTTTAATATTAATAGGGAAGTTTTTTTTTGACAAAACATATTGAATCAGAGTATTCATTGCTGTATTGCCAATTAATGTGTCTTGATAGATTATTCCAATATTTTTAATTTTTTTTGATATCATATGATTAAAAATTAGATTAATTTCATCTCTAATAGAACCCATTGTAAAAATTATATTTTTGACAAAATTTTCTCTAAATACAGCATCATTACTATTTGGTCCAATAAGAGGAACATCTTTTGTCAAAACTACTTCTTCAACTATATTACGATTAATCTCAGTACCAAAAGTTCCGAATAATGCAAGAACATTATAATAATCTACTAAAACTTTAGCATTATTTAATGCTGTTTGAACATTATATTTATCATTTAACAATACAATATTGATTTTATATCCTTTAATACCTCCTTTTCTATTAACTGATTGGAAAGCTAAAAAAATTCCTCTAAAATAGTCTATAGAAATTTGATTATTTTGCAAATCAATAGTTTGTCCAAGATAAATATTTTTATCAGTAAAGCTGGTATCACCTAAAATTTTTTTAGATCTTATTAAGATTTGTTCATTAAACATAATAGTAATATATGCTACGATTAAAATTATTAATATATAATTTTTCATAATTTATAATAGGTATATATAAAAAAAAATAAATTTATATTTATTTTAAATTTAGTTTGGATATTTATTTTTTTGTTTAATCTCCTTTAATAATAGGAAATTGTTTAGGTTCAAGTTGATAAAGATATTGATATGCATTCCAAGAACCTTTAAACAATAAATAGTTATTCCAACTAAGTAAATTTTTAAGAATAAACGATAAAATAGAAATTTCAACTCCTGTATTACAAGTTATAACAATATTAGAATTTTGGGTTATTTTGTTATCAGATAAAATTTTATTAATTTGAGAAATATCAATCAATTTGTTAGATACAACTAATGGAGAAGTTTTAATAGGAACAAAAAATTGTTTCCAAGGAATATTGATTGAATTAGGAATATGTCCATTTATTTTAAATCTTTTTTCAATACCATTAAATTGTTCAGGTATTCTAATATCAACAATTGTTATTTTACCTAATTTATTAAGTTCAGCAACTTCTTGTGCTTGTAAATTTTTTGAATTATCATAATAATAATCTTCAACTACAGGTCTCCATTTAGGATAGTCTTTTGTTAAATATTTACTGTCAAGATTTTTATATTCTGTATTAAGATAATAAACATTTTTAAAACCATAACTTTGTAAAATATTTATTACATAAAATGATCTTGTTATACTTTTATCTATTTCACAATAAACACAAATATGATCATTAACTGACAATCTTACTTTTCTAAGAATTTTGCTAATAACTTCTGGATCCTCTTGTTGAGCTGGAAGCAATGCATCATTTCCAGGTACTGTATTTGGATAAGTTGAAGTAATTTTAAAAACATCACTTGACAAGTGTATTGAATTAACTAGATGATTTGTAGTCCATACATAATAATCAGAGTCAGTATATAAAAATTTACCTCCGATTGATAAAAATTTGTCAATATTTTTTTCATCAATTAAAGCGATTTGTGTATTATTATTTAAAATATTGTCATTAATTTGTGAACTATTAATATTTTGTTTAGTAAATTCTTCATTATTTTGGAAAAAATATAAAATTACTAAAAACAAAATTAAAAAAATATAAATTTGATTTTTGTCAGATAGCATTATTTATGTATATAAATAATTTTATATAAAAAAAAAAAAATTAATTAATTAATTTTCTTATATACTAACATTATTAGAATTTTACTTAAAATAACTTAAAGTAAGTTCACCAATTTGGTTACCAAAAGCAACGCCATAATCAACTGAAGCTCTATGATGAATACCACCATATAACCTGGACATTGCTGCATTATTTGCTAAATCATTCCATGTGAAAAATGGTCCAATATCCACTGGTTGTGTAGGAGTATTTGGAATAACGAGACTTGAATCTGTTGGTAAAATAATATTAGTAAGTTTAGTAGGTACATCATAATCTTTAGGATAATTTAAAGTTAACCACCATAATTCGTTAGGAACTAAATTAATATCTTTTAAGAATATATCACCACCAAGTAATTCAGTTAATATAGTAGCTGCAACACCTGAAAAAGAGGAATGTCCTGAGAAGAAATCAGGGAAAGAAGGTGTTCCACTAGGAGTTTGTTGATAAGCTAACCAAACATTAGTATTAGATTCACCAAAATAGTAGTCAATAGGAGTATCTGGATTATTTAATCTGATTGCTTGAATAGGTCTAGGATCTAATAATTTATATTTGATACCCCATGTAGTAATAGCAGCTTGGAATAATCCACAAGAGATAATATGATAATAAATAAATTGTTTTTCAAAATCAATATTATGTCCATCAATATAGCAAATAAAGAAATAAATAAAGTATGCAGGAGGAGTTATGGAATCACCGACACCAAGATTTCCACCTAACCAAAATTCAGAGATCATCTTTTCTTTTTGATTTAAATTTAAACTTACTTCTAAAACTTCATTTTGTAATTTTTCTAAGTTTAATGTGTTATAATATGCATATGCATCATTTTTTAATTTATTAGTAACTTCTTCTGGAAATAATTGTCTAACTTCACCAAATTTAGCAGACCATTGTATATTTCCAGCAATTTGACACCATGAATTAGCAACAATTAAATCAGAATTAATAGGATTATAAGGATCAATTCTGTATTGACTATTAGGAATGGTAACTTGATCATTTGCTCTAACCCAACCATCAGTATTTCTGAAATCATAATATTCTTTTAATTCTTTTTCTACTTTACCAAGATCTTCAGTATATTTAACTAAAAAATCTAAGTATTCATTGTTGCTATCAAGTTCAGCAGTTTTCTTAACAATAAATTCAGCTAATACTGTTGATGGATATGTAGAAAGTAAAAACTTTAAGCTTACTAAAGCTAAATAGTTTACATACCAAAACTTTTCAAAACAATCAATTTTAAATTTAAAACTGGGAACATATCCATCAGTATTTTTTAAATCAGATATATAAGAATAACCATTATATATTATTGATGAGAATATAAATTCAGTTCTACTAACTAATGGGGGAGCAAATTTTCTTTGTAAAATAAAAGGATTAAGAGCTCTAAAATAATCTGTGAGTTTTTGCATCATTGTATATATATATATATATTAAAAAATATTTCAGGGTAAATATATCTCTCAGATAATAATATTATTCAAAATAATAAATTGAACAATGATTAGTTATAGATATATTATTAAATAAATGATAAAATAATCTATAATTTAATATTTTTCAATCAGAATAAAAATTTTAATATAGAACAAATTATATACATATGGTATGTATATAAAAGAAAGATATAGATTTATAAAAAAATGATATAAAATTGATAAAAAAATGATATAAAATTGATAAAAAAATGATTAAATTTTTTTGTAATGTTGTTGTGTTTGAAAATAAAATATAATTGAAGCATATATACATTTAAAAAATACTAAATGATGGTAGTATTTTTTCTCCAAATAAAAAAATTTTATATAGAACAATTGTAGGTTAACTAAGAGGTTAGCTAGGAAAAAATAAAAAAAATAATAAAATATTATTTTTAGGTGAGATGTAAAAGATATAAATAATAAATAATGTAATTGAAAATATTTAGTAAAATAAAGTAGATTTGTTTCAGAGAGAACTTAATTGATTGTAA